>Ga0157363_1003318_pt1 | contig 14526 bp, 8 predicted proteins | sample AttsexASBM1_FD_111477 | JGI IMG/M metagenome (GOLD analysis project Ga0157363, IMG submission 111477) | Fungus gardens microbial communities from leaf cutter ant in Ribeirão Preto, State of São Paulo, Brazil - Atta sexdens ASBM1 | ecosystem: Host-associated > Fungi > Mycelium > Unclassified ...
CGTGCGCCCCCTGCCCGCGGCCCGCTTCACCCGTCTGACCACGCCCGTCACAACCGGCACCGCCTGCTGTGCCGGAAGCGCGGCGTCAGCTGACGCGGATGAAAACAGAGACTCTGCTAACGGGCTGCCTGCACTGCGCTGGCGAATTACCGGGATGGACTGCCCGGGCTGCGCGCGCACTATCGAAACCGCCGTGCAAAAGTTGCCGCAGGTCACGCAGGCGCGCGTGATTTTTGCCAGTGAAAAGCTGGAAGTCTGTGCCCCCACCGCCATGCAGGCCGCTATAGAACAGGCGGTAAAACAGGCGGGCTTCAGGCTGCACGCCGCTGATGCCCCCGCTCCCCCGCCGGCGACTTCATGCTGGCGCGATCGCGCCGCGCTGCTGCTGCTGGCACTGCTGATGCTGACGAGCTGGCTGATAAGTCAGCAGTCACCGATCTGGGGCGATCGCCTGTTTGTTGCGACCGCGCTGGCCGGTCTCCTGCCGGTCGCGCACAGCGCCTGGCAGCGGATCCGCAGCGGCTCGCCTTTCTCAATCGAAACGCTGATGACGGCGGCGGCAGCCGGCGCGCTGGTAACGGGCGCTCATGCCGAAGCTGCGATGGTGCTGCTGCTGTTTTTAATCGGTGAGCGGCTTGAGGCCTGGGCCGCAGCGCAGGCGCGACGCGGTGTGACCGCTCTGATGGCGCTGCGTCCGGAGCGTGCGACACGGCTGCAGGGCGCGCAGCGCGTTGCGGTCCCGCTGGCGGCGCTGCAGCCGGGCGACATTATTGAAGTTGCCGCCGGCGGCCGCCTGCCGGTTGATGGCGAGCTGCTGCAGTTCAGCGCCAGTTTTGATGAAAGCGCATTAACCGGTGAGTCCCTGCCGGTGAGCCATCAGCCCGGCGATCGGCTGATGGCGGGCGCCACCAGCGTTGATCGGCTGGTGCAGATAAAAGTGACCTCTCTGCCGGGAGAGAGCGCTATCGATCGTATCCTGCAGCTCATCGATGAAGCGGAAAGCCATCGCGCACCGGCAGAACGCTTTATCGATCGCTTCAGCCGCATCTATACGCCGGCCATTATGCTGCTGGCGCTACTGGTGATGGTGGTCCCGCCGCTCTCTGGCCTGGGAGAGTGGCAGCCGTGGATCTATAAAGGGCTGACGCTGCTGCTGATTGGCTGCCCCTGCGCGCTGGTGATCTCAACGCCGGCGGCGGTGACTTCAGCGCTGGCCTCTGCCGCGCGTCAGGGCGTGCTGCTTAAAGGTGGCGCCGCGCTGGAGCAGCTGAGCCGCGTGCAGGTTATCGCCTTCGACAAAACCGGCACGCTGACCCTGGGTAAACCGCAGGTTACGGCGATCCACGCTTTCGGTCAGACTGACGAAGCGGCGCTGCTGCGCCTCGCGGCGGCGGCAGAGCGCGGGTCCGGGCATCCGCTGGCGCAGGCAATTGTCGCAGAAGCCGCGAAACGGCAGCTGACTCTGCCGGATGCGCAACAGCAGCAGGCGCTGGCGGGCAGCGGTATTCGCGCGAGCATTGACGGCGTCCCTTATCAGCTGCTGACACCGCGTGCCGCGCCGGGATTGAGCGAGCAGCAGCGGCAGCGTGTGATGGAGTACGAGCGCGAGGGCAACACGGTGGTGATCCTGCTGCAGGCAGATCGGCCGCTGGGGCTGCTGGCGCTGCAGGATCGGCTGCGTGAAGAGGCTGCGGCGGCTATCGATCAGCTCAGAGCCGCGGGGATCGCCAGCGTCATGCTGACCGGTGATAACCCGCGTGCGGCCGCCGCCATAGCGGCAGAACTTAATATTGAATATCGGGCGGGTTTGCTGCCGGCAGACAAAGTCAGTGCCGTACGCGCGCTGAGCCAGCAGCAGCCGCTGGCTATGGTAGGTGACGGCATTAATGATGCGCCAGCGATGAAAGCGGCGGCTATCGGGATTGCTATGGGCAGCGGCACCGACGTGGCGCTGGAAACGGCCGACGCTGCGCTGACGCAGAACCGCCTGACCCTTCTGCCGCAGACCGTCGCGCTGGCGCGGCGCGCCCGCGCCATCGTGCTGCAGAATATTACGCTGGCGCTGGGGCTGAAGGCGCTGTTTCTGCTCACGACGCTGCTCGGCTTAACCGGCTTGTGGCTGGCAGTGCTGGCCGATTCGGGCGCTACGGCGCTGGTGACCGCAAACGCTCTGCGTCTGCTGCGCCAGCCCCCCGTCAGGCCTCCGCGCCTTTCCTGATCAGATACTGGTACGGCAGCGCTTCGGTCTGCTGTGCCAGTAAATCGTGATCCATAAAGCGGCAGAAGCCGGGGATATCGCGCGTAGTCGCCGGATCGTCGGCAATAATCAGCAGCGTTTCACCCGCCTGCATCGTGCGTACCGTCTTGCGTACCATCATCACGGGTTCAGGGCAGCGCAGGCCCAGCGCGTCCAGCGTATGGTCGGGTGCGGAGAAAGGATCGCTCATGATTCTCTTATCGGTCAGTAAACAGGGATGCTCATTCTAGCTCGCCATTTCCGCAGCGCAAGGCGACAACGATTGCGTTAAAATTAACCGTTGCATAAATTGCGCAACGGGTTAAGATGCCGTCCGATTTTTCAATACCGTTGCTTAGTCCCCAAAATCGTTAGTCTTTTAGCACGCGCAGCCAGCGCAGCAAAAATGCGAACGATGAAGGGATGGGTTCCCTCACCCCATTGTTAAAAAAGGCTCAATATGATCGCTTTTTCTGCGCGTCAGCGCATGCACGCCCTTTTCTGGCTGTCGCTGTTTCATCTGCTGGTGATCACCTCCAGCAATTATCTGGTTCAGCTGCCGGTCGCTATTTTCGGTTTTCATACCACCTGGGGTGCGTTCAGCTTTCCCTTTATTTTTCTCGCAACCGACCTGACCGTGCGTATTTTTGGCGCCCCGCTCGCGCGACGCATTATTCTCGCGGTGATGATCCCGGCGCTGTTTATCTCGTACGCTATCTCCTGCCTCTTTTATCAGGGGGCATGGCAGGGCTGGGCGTCGCTGCAGCAGGTCAATCTGTTTGTCGCCCGTATCGCCTGCGCCAGCTTTATGGCCTATGCGCTGGGTCAAATCCTTGACGTTCACGTCTTTAACCGTCTGCGCCAGCTGCCGCAGTGGTGGATAGCGCCAGCCTGCGCCATGTTTCTCGGCAACGTCAGCGATACGCTGGCCTTTTTCTTTATCGCTTTTTATAAGAGCCAGGATCCCTTCATGGCAGCGCACTGGGTCGAGATTGCCCTGGTGGACTACAGCTTCAAAGTGCTGATCTGCCTGATCTTCTTCCTGCCCGCCTACGGCCTGCTGCTGAATGCCGCCCTGAAGCGCATGGCGGAACGGCATCAGGCCCGCCAGATCAATTTCGGCTAATGTGCCATAGACGAAATGGCGCGGTGCGCTAAGATTTCCTGACACATCGGCGGTTGCTTTTGACCGCCGATTCCGTTTGTATAAGCCAGACTGGAATTGTAAAAGGGAACAGAATGCGCAACGTAGTGAAGTATGCAGGTATCGGCCTGCTGGTGCTGGGCCTGGCGGCGTGCGATCAGAAAAAAGAGGATGCTGCTGACAACAGCGGTACCAGCGTCAGCCAGTCCGCTCAGACGGTGAATCTGATGGAAGGGAAACTGAGCTTTACGCTGCCTGCGGGCATGTCTGATAAGAGCGGTAAACTCGGCTCTGAATCCACCAATATGCACGTCTACGCTAATGAAACCGGCCAGCGCGCCATTATCGTGATTGCCGGCGACCCGACCAGTGACTCACTTGAGACGCTCTCAAAACGTCTGGAGCAGCAGCAGCGCAATCGCGATCCGCAGCTGCAGGTGGTGTCGAATAAAGCGGTAACGCTGAAAGACCAGCCGGCACAGCAGCTGGATACGGTGATTTCCGCTAACAACCAGACATCGTGGTCAACGGTGGTGCTGGCAAAAGTCGATAACCAGCTGCTGACGCTGCAGATCACCCTGCCGGCAGAGAATCAGCAGCAGGCGCAGAGCGATGCAGACAGCATTGTGAAGAGCATTACGCTGAAGTAAGCCGTTACCCGATGCGCATTAATGCGCATCGGGCCATATTTTGCAGGGTCGCCATTCATGGCGACCTTTTTTATAACCGCACCGGCGAAATATGCCAGATCTCATCCGCATACTCCTGAATGGTGCGATCTGACGAGAAGTAGCCCATACCGGCGATATTCAGCGCTGCACGCCGCTGCCACTCATCCGGCTGCCGGTAAAGCTTATCCACTTTATCCTGCGTATCCACATAGCTGCGGTAATCCGCCAGCAGCTGATAGTGGTCACCAAAGTTAACCAGCGCATCAAACAGGTTGCGATACCGTCCAGGCTCCTGCGGACTGAACACGCCGGTGGCAATCTGCGTCAGCACTTGGTGCAGCTCAGCATCTTCCTCAAAGTATTTGCGCGGGTTGTAGCCCTCTTTGCGCAGCTGCTCAACCTGCGGCGTGGTGTTGCCGAAGATAAAGATGTTCTCTGCGCCCACGTGCTCGCGCATCTCCACGTTTGCGCCATCCAGCGTGCCGATGGTCAGCGCGCCGTTTAGCGCAAACTTCATGTTACTGGTGCCGGAGGCCTCAGTACCCGCCGTGGAGATCTGCTCGGAAAGATCGGCCGCCGGAATGATGATCTGCGCGAGGCTGACGCCGTAGTTAGGAATAAACACCACTTTCAGCTTGTTCTTTACCTGCGGATCGTTGTTGATCACGTCAGCCACATCGTTGATCAGATGGATAATGTGTTTTGCCACGTAGTAGGCCGAGGCGGCTTTACCGGCAAAAATATTTACGCGCGGCACCCAGCTGGCATCGGGATCGGCTTTGATCCGGTTATAGCGGGTGATCACATGCAGCACGTTAAGCAGCTGCCGTTTGTACTCGTGAATACGCTTGATCTGTACATCGAACAGCGCGTGCGGATTGAGCACGATATCCATATTCTTGGCGACCCATGCCGCCAGCCGCTGCTTGTTGGCAAATTTGGCATCGGCAACCTGGCGAATAAACGCCGGGTAGTCGATATGCGGCTGCAGCTCGCTGAGCTGTGACAGATCGGTGCGCCAGGTGCGGCCAATGGTTTCATCCAGCACGCCGGAGAGCGCCGGATTCGCCAGCGCCAGCCAGCGACGCGGCGTCACGCCGTTGGTCTTGTTGCAGAAACGTCCCGGAAAGAGCCGGGCAAAGTCGGCAAACAGCGACTGCACCATCAAATTGGAGTGCAGCTCAGAGACGCCGTTTACTTTGTGACTCACCACCACCGCCAGCCACGCCATACGGATGCGGCGGCCATCATTCTCATCGATAATCGAGATGCGCGACATCAGATCCCAGTCGTCGGGATAGTGCTCCTGAATCGTCTTCAGGAAGTAATCGTTGATCTCGAAAATAATACTCAGGTGACGCGGCAAAATTTTGCCGATCATATCTACCGGCCAGGTCTCCAGCGCCTCGCTCATCAGCGTATGGTTGGTATAGGAGAAGATCTGACAGGTGACTTCAAACGCGTCATCCCAGCTGAATTTATACTCATCAATCAGCAGCCGCATCAGCTCCGGGATCGCCAGAACCGGATGCGTGTCGTTCAAATGGATAGCGACTTTGTCAGCAAGGTTGTCCCAGGTTTCATGCATTTTCCAGTGGCGATGCAGAATATCCTGCACCGTAGAGGAGACAAGAAAGTACTCCTGACGCAGCCGCAGCTCGCGTCCTGAGTAGGTTGAATCATCCGGATAGAGAACCCGCGAAACGTTCTCGGAATGATTTTTGTCCTCGACGGCCGCAAAGTAGTCGCCCTGGTTAAACTTGCCGAGATTGATCTCATTGCTCGCCTGCGCCCCCCACAGCCGCAGGGTATTGGTGGCATCGGTGTCAAAACCGGGAATGATTTGATCGTACGCCATCGCGACAATCTCTTCCGTTTCAATCCAGCGAACGCGCGCGCCCTCATGCTGCAGACGACCGCCGAAACGCACTTTATAGCGGGTATTATGGCGCTGAAATTCCCACGGATTGCCATACTCCAGCCAGTAGTCCGGCGACTCACGCTGCTGGCCGTCGACAATGTTCTGCCGGAACATACCGTAGTCATAGCGGATGCCGTAACCGCGTCCCGGCAGGCCTAACGTTGCCAGCGAATCTAAAAAGCAGGCGGCCAGACGACCAAGGCCGCCGTTGCCGAGTCCGGGATCGTTCTCCTCTTCCATCAGTTCGCTGAGATTGAGTCCCATCTCATCCAGCGCCTGATTGAGATCGTCATAAATGCCCATCGCCAGCAGCGCATTGCCCAGCGTGCGGCCCATCAGGAACTCCATCGACAGGTAGTAAACCTGACGCACATCCTGCGACAGCTGCGCACGGCTGGAACGCAGCCAGCGCTCCACCATACGGTCGCGCACCGCGAGCAGCGAGGCGTTCAGCCACTCGTGTTTATTCGCGATTGAAGGATCTTTGCCAATCGTAAACATCAGCTTATAGGCGATTGAGTGCTTCAGCGCTTCAACCGTCAGCGTGGGTGAGGCGTAGGTGAAAGGTGCATTCATATCCGGACTCCCAATCTCTCAATTACAGCATACGTTGATAAAGATCGCGGTAGGCCTGCGCAGCCACCTGCCAGCTGAAATCCATCGCCATGGCCTGGCGCTGAACATAGCGCCACAGTGAAGGCCGTGACCAGAGTACAAAGGCGCGACGAATAGCCCGCAGCAGTGACCAGGCATTGCTGTCTTCAAAACTGAAGCCGCTGGCAACACCATCCGCCAGGTTCTCCAGAGAGCTATCCTGTACGGTATCGGCCAGGCCACCGGTACGACGCACCAGCGGCAGCGTGCCATATTTCAGGCCATAGAGCTGCGTCAGCCCGCAGGGTTCAAAGCGGCTGGGAACCATAATCACATCGGCACCGCCAACAATGCGGTGTGAGAACGCTTCGTGATAGCCAATCTGCACGCCTACGCTGCCGGGGTGTTCCGCCGCGGCCGCAAGGAAACCCTGCTGCAGTTCGGCGTCGCCCTGACCCAGCAGCACCAGCTGCCCGCCCTGCGCCAGCAGACCCGGCAGCGCTTCCAGCACCAGATCGAGCCCTTTCTGTTTTGTCAGCCGGCTGATGACGCAGAAAATCGGTACTTTATCGTCGACCTTCAGTCCCATGGCGATCTGCAGCTGACGTTTGTTTTCCGCTTTGCTTTCCAGGGTTTCGCGGTCATAACGGGCGGTCAGCAGCAGGTCATGAGCCGGATCCCAGATGCCCGGATCCACACCGTTGAGAATACCGCTCAGACGACCTTCACGCAGACGCTGCTCCAGCAGCGCTTCCATGCCATAACCAAACTCCGGTCGGGTGATCTCCAGCGCGTAGGTCGGACTGACCGCCGTGATGTGATCGGCAAAGAACAGACCAGCCTTGAGGTAAGAGATCTGGCCGTAAAACTCCAGGCCATGCATGCCAAAATATTCGCGCGGGATCTGAATCTCATCCAGATGCCGGGCGTTAAACAGCCCCTGATAGGCAAGGTTGTGTACGGTAAAGACCGTTTTAGCCGGATTGCCGCGCGCGGCGATATAGGCGCAGGTCAGACCGGCATGCCAGTCATGCGCGTGCACAATCTGCGGACGCCACAGGCCATCTACTCCGCTGGCCAGCTCGGCACCCATCCAGCCCAGCAGTGCGAAACGCAGATAGTTGTCTACGTATGCGAACTGCGACGTGTCGTGGTAGGGGCTGCCGGGACGGTCATACAGTCCTGGCGCATCAATCAGATAAATACCGACACCGTTGTACTGCCCGAACAGCAGGCGCACGGGCCCGGCAAAAGTTTGCAGCTCCGCCACCACGTCAGTATCAGGAATTCCTTTACGCAGATCCGGAAACGCCGGGATCAGTACCCGCGTATCCGTACCATCGGCTATTTGCGCCTGCGGTAATGCGCCGACGACATCAGCCAGCCCGCCCGTTTTCAGCAGCGGAAAAAGCTCTGAACAGACATGTAAAACCTGCATCCTGAACCCCTATTATGTTATCGCGCGCGTTCCACGCGGCGGTTTTTTTGTATGCTTGTCGCCACTCACTGACCCGCGGTGGCCAGCCTGGCCAGCATGGCGCGCGTCACCAGTACGATGCCCTCTTCCGATCGGTAAAAACGCCGGCTGTCTTCATCCGGATTCTCTCCAATCACCATGCCCTCCGGGATTGCGCAGGCACGGTCAATTACACAGCGGCGAAGCCGGCACGAACGGCCTACCACAACATCCGGTAGCAGCACCGCTGAATCAATATTGCAAAATGAGTTTACGCGCACGCGCGGAAACAGCACTGAATTCACGACTACGGAGCCGGAAATAATACAGCCGCCCGATACCAGCGAGTTCATGGTCATGCCATGACTGCCGGATCGATCCTGCACAAATTTAGCCGGCGGCAGTGGCTCCATATGGGTCCGGATGGGCCATTCATGGTCATACATATCCAGCTCTGGCGTCACGGATGCCAGATCAAGATTCGCACGCCAGTAGGCCTCCAGCGTACCTACATCACGCCAGTAGGGTTCTGCATTCTCATCGTTCTGCACGCAGGAGAGCGTGAATGAATGTGCATACGCCTCACCGCTCGCCACAATTTTTGGCAGCAGATCTTTGCCAAAGTCGTGGCTGGAGTTCTCTACCAGCAAATCTTCTTCCAGTAACTGATAAAGATAGTCGGCATTGAAAACATAGATACCCATACTTGCCAGCGCCTTATCTGCGTCGCCAGGCATAGCGGGAGGAGTCGCGGGTTTTTCAACAAAATCGACCACGTTGTTGTCAGCATCTACCGCCATCACGCCAAAGGCGGTCGCTTCCGCCAGCGGAACCGGCAGACAGGCGATAGTGCACTTCGCCCCGCGTTCAGCGTGGTCGAGCAGCATACGCGAGTAGTCCATTTTGTAGATGTGATCGCCGGCAAGGATCACGATGTACTGTGCGTTATAGCGCCGGATAATATCGAGGTTCTGCGTCACCGCATCGGCGGTGCCGCGATACCAGTACTCCGTCGCGGCGCGCTGCTGAGCGGGCAGCAAATCGACAAACTCATTCATCTCTTCGTTAAACAGTGACCAGCCGCGCTGAATATGCTGCGTCAGCGTATGCGACTGATACTGGGTAATAACGCCGATGCGCCGGATGCCTGAGTTAATGCAGTTGGAAAGGGCAAAGTCGATGATACGAAACTTGCCGCCAAAGTGAACGGCAGGCTTCGCGCGTTTTGCGGTCAGATCTTTCAGACGCGTGCCGCGTCCGCCAGCAAGGATCAGGGCAACTGTCTGGGTAGGGAGCTGGCGCGCCAGCATCAGAGGATCGTTTCTGTCTAACTTCACCATGTCTGACTCCTTATGATTGCTTTAGGAACACACACACGCCGCGTGCGGGCCCGTGCCAGACAGTTGTCAAAATGGGATTATCTTCCCCGGCGAAAGGAGGTATGGCATGCCATTCTCCGTCTGGTAAGGCTAGGTCACTGATTGCATCTGTTGCATTTATTGTTATCAGCCAGCGATCCGACAGCAGGATTTGCATCTGATGCGCACCCCGCTCCCACTCTTCTGGTTCCAGTGGTTTGCCGCTGGCATTGAACCACTGCACCTGACCATCACCTTCCTGCCACCAGCAGTCTGCCGTCAGCGCCGGAATGCGCTGGCGCAGCTGGATCAGCGCCGCAGTAAAGTCGACCAGTCCTTCATCATCCTGCTGCCAGTTGAGCCACGTCAGCAGGTTATTCTGACAGTAGGCGTTGTTGTTGCCATACTGGCTCTGGCCGCGCTCATCGCCCGCCAGCAGCATCGGCGTGCCCTGTGCCAGCAGCAGCGTGGTCAGCAGCGCATGCGCGCTGTGCCGCCGCCGCTGCAGGACATCCGGATTCGCTTTCAGCCCTTCATGCCCGTGGTTATGACTGAAGTTGTCACTGCTGCCGTCGCGGTTATCCTCGCCGTTAGCCTGATTATGTTTATGGTTATAGCTCACCAGGTCGCGCAGCGTGAAGCCATCATGCGCGGTAATAAAATTAATGCTGGCGTGCGGCCGGCGCCCTGCCTGCTGAAACAGATCGGCTGAGGCGGCAAACCGACGCGCCAGCTCGCCGTTGTTCAGTTCGCCATGCAGCCAGTAGCGGCGTGCGGCGTCGCGAAAATGGTCGTTCCATTCGGCAAAGCCTGGCGGAAACCGGCCCACCTGATAGCCGTTTTCGCCGATATCCCACGGCTCAGCAATCAGCTTGACCTGCGACAGAACCGGACAGGCGCGAATCGCCGCCAGCAGCGGTGCTTCAGCGCAAAAGTCCGGCGTACGCCCCAGCACGCTGGCGAGATCAAAGCGAAAGCCATCAACGTGACAGTGCTGTACCCAGTATCGCAGCGCTTCCAGCGCCCACGCCACCACCTGCGGATCGCTGAGATTTAGCGTGTTGCCGCAGCCGGTCCAGTTCTGGTAATTCCCCTGCTCATCAAGCCAGTAGTAGCTGGCGTTATCCACCCCGCGCAGCGACAGCGTCGGGCCAATCTCTTCCAGCTCTGCGGAGTGGTTAAAGACCACGTCCAGGATCACTTCAATACCTGCTGCGTGCAGCGTTTTCACCGCCTGCTGAAACTCCTGCAGCGCTGTGACGCCCGCTTCCCCTGACGCATAATCCGGGTGTACCGCCCAGAGCGCGTAGGGGTTGTAGCCCCAGTAGTTTTGCAGCCCTGTCCGCTGCAGCCGCGGCTCGCTGGCAAACGCCGCCACCGGCAGCAGCTCCAGCGCGGTAATGCCGAGGTCGCGCAGGTACTTCACCATAGCAGGGTGGCCGAGCGCCGCATACGTCCCGCGCAGCGTTTCAGGAATTTCCGGATGCAGCTGCGTCAGACCGCGCACGTGCGCTTCGTAAATGACCGTTTTGCCCCAGGGCGTACGCGGTGGCCGATCGTCTTCCCAGTCAAAGTCTTCAGCGATAACCAGCGATTTGGGCATGCAGCCGGCGCTGTCCTGACTGTCAGGCTGCGCGATGCCGCCATACAGCGCGGCGTCATCCGCAACGCTGCCGGTAACGGCTTTGGCGCAGGGGTCCACCAGCAGTTTAGCCGGATTAAAACGGTGTCCCCGCTGCGGATCCCACGGACCATAAACGCGATAGCCGTAGCGCTGACCCGGCTTCAGCCCGGCAATATAGCCGTGCCAGATATCGCCGCTGCGGGCGGGCAGCGTCAGACGCTGCTCCTCTCCTTCACAGCTGAACAGGCAGAGCTCCACCTTCTCTGCGTGACGCGAGAAGAGCGTGAAGTTGACGCCGCGTCCATCATAGCGGGCCCCGTGCGGCGCAGGCTGGCCCGCTTCGATCATCAGTCCGCCTCCCGCACCAGCCAGATGGTCGACAGCGGTGGCAGGGTCAGACTCAGCGACTGCGCGCGGCCGTGGCTGGCAATCTCGTCGGTGCGGGCGATGCTGTGGTTACGCACGTCGCTGCCGTGATAGTCGTGCTGATCGGTATTCAGCACTTCGCGCCAGCTGCCCGCCTGATTGACGCCAAAACGGTAATCCTGGCGCGTGACCGGCGTAAAGTTGCTGGCAACAATGATCTCATTGCCTTCGCGGTCGCGGCGTACAAAGACAAACACCGAGTTATCGTGGTCATCCACTACCAGCCACTCAAAGCCCTGCGGATCAAAGTCGAGCTGATAAAGTGGCGCATAGTGGCGATAGGTGTGGTTGAGATCGCGTACCAGACGCTGCACGCCGTGATGCCAGTTGTCATCGCCTTCCAGCAGGTGCCAGTCGAGGCTGACGTCATGGTTCCACTCGCGCCCCTGAGCAAACTCATTGCCCATAAACTGCAGCTTTTTACCCGGAAACGCCCACATCCAGCCGTAGTAGGCGCGCAGGTTAGCGAACTTCTGCCAGGCGTCACCCGGCATGCGATCGAGAATAGAGCGCTTGCCGTGCACCACTTCGTCATGGGAAAGCGGCAGCACGAAGTTTTCGCTGTAGTTGTAGGCCATGCCAAATGTCATCAGATTGTGATGATAGCGGCGATGTACCGGGTCGAGCTTCATGTAGTCGAGGGTGTCGTGCATCCAGCCCAGGTTCCACTTAAACCAGAAGCCCAGCCCTTCATTTTCGCTCGGGCGCGTGACGCCAGGGAAGTCGGTTGACTCTTCCGCCACGGTGATGCTGCCAGGTACCGCCGTGCCCAGCGTCTGGTTGGTATGACGCAGAAATGCAATCGCTTCCAGATTTTCGCGCCCGCCCAGATGATTCGGGATCCACTCGCCCGCTTTACGGCTGTAGTCGCGGTAGATCATTGAAGCCACCGCATCCACGCGCAGGCCGTCAATGCCAAACCGCTCCAGCCAGTAAAGCGCGTTACCGGAGAGATAGTTGCTGACTTCACGCCGGCCAAAGTTATAGATCAGCGTATTCCAGTCCTGATGATACCCTTCGCGCGGATCGCTGTGCTCATAGAGTTCAGTGCCGTCAAATTTCGCCAGACCGAAGTCGTCGTCAGGAAAATGGCCCGGTACCCAGTCCAGCAGTACGTTGATACCCGCCTCATGTGCCGCTGCAATAAACTGACGGAACTCATCGCGCGTGCCGAAGCGCCGCGTCGGCGCATACATGCCCAGCGGCTGATAACCCCAGCTGCCGTCAAACGGATGCTCATTAATCGGCAGCAGCTCGATATGGGTAAAGCCCATCTCTTTGACATAGGGGATAAGCTGCTCAGCCAGCTCTTTGTAGCTCAGCCAGAAGTTGTTATCGGTGTGGCGTCGCCATGAGCCGAGGTGCACCTCATAAATAGAGATAGGCTGATCAAAACCGTTCGCCGCTTTGCGCGCTGGCTGCATCTCAACCTTCGGCGGCAGGCCGCAGATCATCGATGCCGTCTGCGGGCGCATCTGCGCTTCAAACGCAAACGGGTCAGCTTTGATACGCATCTGCCCATGTAAATCGACAATCTCATATTTATAGAGCTGTCCGTTTACCGCACCCGGCACAAACAGCTCCCAGATACCGAGTTCGCGCCGGAAGCGCATCGGATGACGGCGGCCGTCCCAGAAGTTGAAGTCGCCCACCACAGAGACGCGCCGGGCATTCGGCGCCCATACGGCAAAGCGGATGCCGCTGACGCCATCAATGGTCGCGCCGTGCGCACCCAGGGTTTCATACGGACGCTGGTGCGTACCTTCAGCCAGCAGCCAGGCGTCCATATCGGCCAGCAGCGGGCCAAAACGGTAGGCGTCATCAATCAGATTCTGCTGACCATGCCAGTTCACCGCCAGCTGATAGCGAAACATGTTCTTGCGGCGCGGAATCACTCCGCTGAAAAAGCCGCGTGAATCCAGACACTTCAGCTGACCACATTTGCGGCCGGTTTTGGTTTCAATCACCCAGACTTCAGACGCATCCGGCAGCAGCGCGCGGACTTCAAGGCCCTGAACGGTCTGGTGCATTCCCAGGACAGAAAAGGGGTCGGCGTAATCCCCGGCAAAAAGCGCATTGATCGCATCGCGATCGGGAAACTCTGACATGACTTTCTTCCTATGATTTTGTGCAGGCGACCGCAGAGGCAGCTGTGCCGCTGTAAGTGCGCTGCTTTTCATTGAGTCATACGTACGCTGGCAAGAGAGGCCACCCTCCATGGGAAAATTCGTTGCCAGGTACCACTACTAATTCGCTTACAAAGTACAACCTGTTAACAATCGGTACTTCTCAGTTAAATCATAGCTTGGGGTTGGCAGAAGCCAGGGAGGAACGTGAAAAATTGTTATCGGAAAAACAAAAAAGGGAAGCCGATCACTCGCTGGCGGCAATTTGCCTTAGGTTTTGCCCGTCAGCTGATTAAAAAAAAGCCGGGAAACCCCGGCCTGTCTGATGTCGCTGCGCTTAGTCGATAAGCAGACGCAGCATGCGACGCAGCGGTTCTGCGGCACCCCACAGCAGCTGATCGCCAACGGTGAAAGCGGAAAGATACTCCGGTCCCATATTAAGTTTGCGCAGGCGGCCAACCGGCGTGGTCAGACGACCAGTAACCGCGGCGGGCGTCAGCTCGCGCATCGTGATCTCGCGATCGTTTGGCACCACTTTTACCCATTCGTTATGCGCTGCAAGCAGCTGCTCAATCTCTGCCAGCGGCAGATCTTTTTTCAGCTTCAGCGTAAACGCCTGGCTGTGGCAGCGCAGCGCACCGACGCGCACGCAGAGGCCGTCAACCGGAATGATGTTGCCGGTATTGAGGATCTTGTTGGTCTCCGCCTGCCCTTTCCACTCTTCGCGGCTCTGGCCATTGTCGAGCTGCTTGTCAATCCAGGGGATCAGGCTGCCCGCCAGCGGCACGCCAAAGTTATCCGTCGGCAGCGTACCGGAGCGGGTAAAGTCAGTCACGCTGCGCTCAATCTCCAGAATAGCGGAAGCGGGATCCTGCAGTGCCGGTGCGACATGATCGTGCAGCATGCCCATCTGCGTCAGCAGTTCGCGCATATGACGCGCGCCGCCGCCGGACGCCGCCTGATAAGTTGC
>Ga0157363_1003319_pt1 | contig 14525 bp, 6 predicted proteins | sample AttsexASBM1_FD_111477 | JGI IMG/M metagenome (GOLD analysis project Ga0157363, IMG submission 111477) | Fungus gardens microbial communities from leaf cutter ant in Ribeirão Preto, State of São Paulo, Brazil - Atta sexdens ASBM1 | ecosystem: Host-associated > Fungi > Mycelium > Unclassified ...
ACTCAAACATAAAGTTTTCACTGCAATAAATATTTGAAAGAAATAGAAATAAAGTACGTTCTAATTTAAAAATGATAAAACGAATAAAAGTAAGAATATAATCCATATACATTTTAAAAATTCGAGAACGCTTGAAATATTTTTACATTTCACGAAAACTTAAGTATCACGACGAAAAATAATAATTGAAGAAAAATTTTTAAAGGTGTATTTTACAGAAGAAAGATGGAGCTTTAAATCAGCATTTGATATCTCTATCTTTCTTCTTTTTATCTGTACGATATTTTCTTAAATTAGAAAAAATTGAAGAGTAATATTTTTGAACTAATGTTGTACTAAGATCGTTGAATCGTTTTCATACTAATTATAAAAAGACAAATAAAAAGATTGAATACTGTATCTATTTTGTTACGTATACATTGTAAAATAAAATATTATATAAATATTATAATAAATATTATTAAAATATTATATTTTATTTGAAAATTAGAAATTTTATTTAAAAATTATTTGATTATGAAGATTTAGGAGAAAATATAGACGAAAGAAGAGCAAGAAATAGTTCGAACAGTACAGGTAATAGAAAAGTTCAGTAGCAAAGCTCGCGTGTTTCGCGACATTCTTTTCCGACGAATGAACAAGAATACGATTCAACGAGCGCGATAACGTTCGCGGTGCAATATGTATGTCCGTATTATCTATCCTAGAGATTATCTATCCTATGTGAGTTTCCGAAGTCAGCCATTCGTCAAAGGCAGAGGTCGTAGCTCCGTCGAGGTATCAACTTTGATTATAGTCGCAGATTTACGTCGAGGAAATTGATAGGGGAAACAAGGTATATCACTAAGAACTTTTCTATTCTCTAACTGGACGACATTATTTCATTGAATGAGAACAGCGCTCAGAACAGGCGTTGTACAGCGCGTTTATGCAAAGTAGCTAATGAAAATGCTTTTTTTAATTACCGCAAGTGATTTAATATAATCTGATATAATCCCATTGCCCACAAAAATGTATAATCATGCAGCCACAAGAGTGTAATACGTTTCTCCCTTCGTATGGTATTATCGTAACACATAATCTAGACAAAGGAATTAATTATTCAATTTAAATCGACATTCTTTAACTTATAGAAAGTTTTATATACAAATGTAAGTATATAATAAGAAGAAATAATAAAGGAATTACAGGGACAAGCACTTTCGTCATGCTGCGTGACGTATGTCTTATACAAGTTCATATTATGACCTAAAGTGGCTCTTTATTGTCCCACGTTAAATGATCCCATAAAACCGTAAACGCGATAAAACTGACGACTCACGTGTATAGTATAAATAGTCCGCGAAGGTTCTTTCACCGCGAAACGAAAATACGTTCGCACCCATGCAAACGTACCAATCTCTCGTGACGTTCCGCCGCGCTTAAATCAACAGTCTAGCCGGTCGCACACACTCCACTGTGTGGACATTCTTTTTCTCTTCTCTCTTAACTTAGATACTCGCAAAGAAACTCCCCGTATCATTCACCATTTCGCGCTGGCACATTCAAGCACGCGTTCGTATTGTAAGGCGTATAAGAACGCAAAAAGATCTCGTCGAGACGCAAGGATATATCAAAACACATGTAATCTGATGAATAGCATCCACCGTCAAAGTATTTATACAAATAATTATCACGGATCAGTGGTTCTCAGTCATGTACTTTGTAAGATCTCTTCGTTAAATAAGTAATAAATAATAAATTAATTAATAATTAAATATATATTCAATTATTAACAAATATATATATATATTTTTTTTTTTATTAACAAATATATATATATAATATACATAATATATTGTCATAAAGCTAATTATAGAATGTGAATTATTATTATATATAGAATTATTATATTGATACCGAACTGTGCATTATTATATTGATAATTTCTTCAAATTATTGCCGAGGTGTTAGAAAATGTGATTTTACGTACATTAATTATATCATTAATAGTTTATATTTGGATAATTAATTATGAAACTACAGTGCCATAATGCGTATATGAAACCACAATTTATAACATCTGGAGAACAATTTAAAGAAATCATTGAATAGCATATTATCCAGTTAATTAGTTCATCATTGTATATTTAGTCAATAGCCAGTTCACGGTTGGATGTATATTTAAAATACTTTTATTTTAAACACAATACTTATAATACAATTGTATTTTGTCAATTGTATTTTGTCAATTCAAATAATAAAATTGATCGCCAATCTTATTTGAAACACAAACACAAAACCTACTTTCAATCTTTTGCTTTGAAATACTAAAATATAAAATACAAAATTTTACGTGCTACATTGAAAAACAAAATACCATATACAATCATGTTACAAATATTGTTTTTCAAATAAAAATATTTCAAATATACGCCCAGCCCTGTCAATAGCTAACTTGACTTATCTCGAATTTCGTTTAAATTTTTTTAACGATATTATCAGTTGCATTTAAAAACGTAACGTTTAGAGAAAGTAAAATAAAGCGGAACGCGCGCATGATTGAGCAGTGTACCATGCCGACGTCCGGTTGGATCGAACATGACAGCACCCCAAGGCGTTCCAATGCTAATGTATTCGAAGATCTCAGAATGAGATACTTGCCTTTTTGTGTGAATGCATCGCGCATTGCTATTTATGCAGTAGACATAATACGTGCCGGCGAATACATCTGAGAAGCATGCAATATTAAACGGACAGTAGGGTACAATCAAAGGTGGCTAAACCCTTTCGGAGCTCCTGGGGATTTCGTACAACGCGACAGGAGTACAGGACCAGAGAAACTTTGCTGGTGCGAGTCAATGCGCTTCCCGAGGTGGCATAGACGGTGAGAAAGGCAACGGCGATGGTGGCTCAGGTAAGATAGAGGCTTCGTGGCACCTGCAACACCTGCTTGTTAGCGCCAGCGCGCCAACTTTCCGCAAGCGAGCTGAACACTCTCTCTCTCTTTCTCTCTCTTTCTTTCTCTTTCTCTCTCTGTCTCTCACTCTGTCTCTCTGTATTCTTCTTTGTGTGAGATCCGTGCGCTTCCTAGGCTACAGTTCGTGTAATCGTGCTATCTATACACGTGTATATGTCACACACATACGCACGCCGTCTACGATTGTAACGGAATCGGCTGGGAACTCGACTTGCTGACACCAGTCGATGCAGAAGTACACGTGGCGAAAGAAGCGACCGCGGAATACAAGACACCGCATTCGAGCCAAGTTTTGCATGCGCTTGAAATTCTGCTGCGAGAGAAGTTTTCGATGGCATAAGCGTGCGTAAAAAAAAACACTTCCTATTATCGATTCAGAAGAAAATATCGATTATTATTCAATTATATGAATACTTATTCAAAGTATATGAATAGCAATATTCCAGAATGCTAGCAACAAAACTTCTTTTTTGTCGTTTTATTATTAATCGCAATACTTTTTTTATTAATTTGCAACAAGATGTTTTTACAATATTTAAAATATTTCTTTTCGAAAGGAAAAACACTTACGATGAATAATATTAAACTTTGCACATAGAAAAATACTTACGCAAGTAATGCTTACTTGTTTCAAGTTTCAAAAGTTTAGATATGCAAATCTGTCTTAATCTGTCTTATCACAAGCATCATTCAAAATATATTCTAAATCCTATTAAGTTTAAAATTTCAATCAAGATTATTAATTTATAAATCGAATTTGTTTTTCAGTTTGTTTCTATAAAGTCTTTTTCGATCAATTTTATAATATTCTTTAAAAGAAAATAATTTCTTTCTTTTAATACATTGCTTTTATAAAATTTGCAATAAGTATATTTTAAGATTATTATAAAAAAATATTCTTTGTTAAAGATAACTTTGTTAAAGATAACCTAAAAAGAAGAACATAAATTGAATAATCACTTTTTTTAGCAATTACATAATAATGTTTTTCTGGGTTCTCTATAACTCGTGCCATAATGTCACGATCTATTTAAAGTCTCAAGTCTGCAAAGTTTATTATTTACACTCAAATTAATAATTCCATAATCACATGATATAGTACGTGCCAGCTGATATTAGCTCCATAAGACGTAACTCATCGGCCGTAATAAACCCGCGGCAACCTAACGTAAAGCGTAAAACGATAGCGGCGCGCAAAGAACCGGCGAACAAAGAACGGAAGTTCGCGAATCGATTGTACGCGCTTCCTCCGACGCGTTCGGCGACGCCTTCCACAGGCAGAGATGCGTCATCTATCGCGATCCACACGCTTCCTGCGCGTGTATGCGTGCGTCGCGGCGGAACACGAAACGGAAATCCTCGCGCGCGTGCCTACGCGGCGCACGCGACGAGCACACCGGTAACATAAAGTCCCCGTTTAATATCTTTACGAGAGCCGGCGAAAATGATGAGGTTTCTTGTTTTTTAATAATGTAGCCACGCGCACCTGAGCCTCGTAACTCTCGGCGCGGGATCGGGGAAGTCGCCCTTCCCTCCCACTTTCCTTCGTGGTCGTCGTGAAAAAGCTGCTCGATTCGACCCCTTCGCTTTGCCACCCTACGTCCGACGCTTATATTCTTTCTTTCCCCTTTTTTTCCTCTTTCTTCGCGCGCAAATGCTAACCGGCTCGGAGCTCCTCTTTCTTCCTCACTCTTCGTCGCAGATATCGTGCTTCCTTTACATTCCACGCCTCCCACGTTACGTCTCTCTTTCCGCGCCGCTATTTACCACCGCGATTTGTTCTTGTTGTTTCTATCATAGCTGCGTAGGCGCAATCCTGTGTGTTACCGCCACTAGTATTTTATTTTCTTCTAGGGTTCAGTAATGTGATCTTTTACGCAGACTTGATCGTCTTCATCGCCTTAACGTAATAATAATACCTTACGAATTTTCATCGACTATTTCAATTAACTTATTATAAGTCTCGAACATGTGCGTTTCTTGACAAGATCTTATATAATATAATTGAAATACTAACTCTAATGCTTTAGTATCTTCATACTACTATATGTTTCTGTGGTTTTGGAATTTGTCCCGTATTTTTCATTTTTCTTATCTTATCTGCTACATACATGTTGCTTTTTAAAATACTTTCTTCAAAAAAAGCAGCCTTTTTTCGTATCTGCCGTCTATTGTTCTCAACCTCCGTCGTTACTTCTATTGTCTCATAATCTTTATATTCTGCTCTACTTTATGACGCATCTTCATGTCATGTAATTTCCTTTCTTCGAGTAGTCTCTCAATATATATGTCTAGTTTCTAAAAAACAAAAAACAAAAAAATTTAGCGTGTGGTAAAACTTCAGAGGCGGAAATATTTCGCGGAGGTGATGTCTCTACTTCTTTTTTGCGGGTGACGGCAGCACAAGCAGGGTAGAAAAACAATTTCGCTGCGTCCTCGCATCAACACGCGGTGGAGCCGAATTGTGTGAAATTCGATTCTTCCCACTGCGCTTTTCGCTTTGAAAGCTGCTACGCGATGGCGGGCTGTAAAACGTTCGTTTTGGAACGTTGGCGCGCGGTTCTCTGTGATGCTCGATATTACTCGGTGTCCCGCGTGTAGCCATTGTGCACCACCCGGTACGATAGTAAAAGTGACAAAGGGATTTCCTAGTAAATAGGGAATAAAGTATCGGCCGAGCTTTCTTGCGTCGCGGTTGTAAATTTGTTAAAAACTTTATTGTCGCGCCGTGTCATTAACTTCATTAACGGATCTTTATTGCCCGCTCTCACCGACAAGAGTGTCAGTGAGAACAATGTAAACTCATTACAAAAGAACAATACACGTTACGGTTCGAAATTATCGTTAATTGTTGAATTTTATGGCCGCAGCATTGTGTAAATTGCAAAGTTTATTTGTACAAGCAGGGTACTTTAGCGAAATGTTTGTGCTCAATTAATGGTCGCAATTAATATGCAAAAGAGCGCGCGCGTAAAAATAATGTATTTACTTTAAAAACAAATACATTTCGCTGCGAGACTTTTACGTGTGAAGTTAGTGCAGAATTCGAAAATTTAGTTTATAATTTATATCTTCGAGAGAGCTACGAAAATAACATTTAAAATAGCAAACAAATTGAACTGTCCGTCAATATTTTGTTATTTGCTACATTTATTCTACTAGTAAATTTATGATCGAATAATATTCAACGATGCGAGATGCAACATTGACGATTCTCGGAAAGCTTCACAGCGCGAGCGGAAAGATTTAGCAACGTTGGATCGACACACACGTGCTCTCCTGAATTTTTTGCGGAAATCTGTCACGAGCCGGATGAGATTTATCAACGCTCTCGCAAAGTTTGCGCATCACTGACGCAAAAGCGGCCGTGCGCGCCTCGTTCCTCGAGTTTTTCGGCGCAGTACGAGCATTTTAATTGGGCCGCCGCGCCGCGCCGGGTTGGACTGTCGGAAGAGATTTTCCAAGACGCGCCACCATCGTCGCGAAGGGACCGCCGCATGATTTACAGCGTCGGCCAAGTGGGGAAAAAAGTGCCGCAGAAAAATCCGGAAGTCCGTCCCGCCCTTAAATCGCCCGGGACCGTCCGGGAATTCCTGAAGGATATACGTAGCCCCGATATATAGCTCGGCATGACGAGGGACGCGAGCGATAACGTGGAATGCACTCGTATCTCCCAGCACTAGCGCGCCGGACAACTGACATTTTTTTTTCGCTGACCCAAGCACGCGTTAAACTTTAATCACGTTGGCTCGCCTCTTCCGTCAGAAAGAGCTGCGTGACTTTGATAATGTGACTCGCATGGTTAGCCGGTTAACTTTTAATTCCCGCGCGTGTTATCGCTCGTTGGGGCAGCTGAAATTTACATAGTTTTGAGTTTACACGCGGCGCCTTTTGTTGCATCCCTTCTCGTGCGATGGTTGAAAAATATATTGTATATAAAATAATCCGTTTAAGAGAGGTGTTACGGTTCTTTTCGTAGCTTCCGCTTATAATCGTTCTCATAACCGTTCTCAAACGCGCGATGACTTTGTTCTTTCGACATTCCCAGAAAGAACTTTTCGGTGTCTCCCACAAGTTCCACACGACAATACTAATCCACGTTTTCACGGTTGTTCCGTTCGAGATCCGTAAAGCATGGAAAGCGGCCGCGCTCGCCGAGCGAGTGGCCTCCCCGAAAGTCAAAACGGATGATTCATTCATTCGGTCAAAATCGCTTCTCATGGCGATTAATGGTGATGGTCAGCGAAGCGGGCGTCAGATTAAAAGCGGTCTAAACGTTGAAATTTTCACGGGGCGGTGCTCGGATCGTTGACACGTAATGCGTACCACCGCATGCGGACTGCGGAGTACGGGGTTACAAAGCTCCGGCGCGGCATGTAGGACCGGCGTTTCGGATTGTTCTTCCCGGTGCACAAGCGGTGCGTGCCTGTGGGGTGGGAACTCGTGCGGTGCACACAATGGCATTGTGTCCGGGTAGCATAATGGCCAGCGGTATTATAAATGAAACGTCTGCAACTAATTTGGGACAGGGCGTAGTAACGCGACCGGTACCGTTCCGAATGTCCGAGATGTTCGCGCGACATTGTATTCACACGTTATGTAGAAGCGCATTCCTACTTGCAGATATAAGCGTGTACGATCTCGCGTCGTCGTACACGATGCGATAGTCGTGGTCATCTGCTTCATTTCGATTAATATGCTTTTGAGAGCGATAAAAGGAAGAACGATTGGTTTTCTAGGCTTAGGCTCGTCTTTTCCCTGTCTTTTTCTACAACATCTTTTTATTGTACAATATTATCAATTATAGTCTTATTTGTATCTTAGAACATTACTTAAGACGATCTTAAAATAAGAACTGTGAATACCGGCCTAAATGATAGGATCTTACAATATTATGTGTACCGTTGTAAAAGAAATGGATCATATATGATATAAAAGCTTTAGCAATAAGAATTCGTTGATGCTTCTTTTCTATTATAGAATTCGTATTAAAGTTTACGGGGAATACGTAATAGGCAGGATCAAGTGGATTTAAAATTAATTCGGTTGAGGGAAAGAAAGTTTCCAGACTACGGACGAATGGAAGAAGTTACACGGGGAAACGAGATTAGTTTATTTTTACCATCCAATTTAATAATTAGATATCATAATTGAACTAAGGTTCATCAAGGGGAGTACCGGCTGAAAAAGTTCGTTTTGGCGAGCATCCGCGTTTCTCAAAGATAATTACGAAACGAGCACTTAGCCACGTTCGTTTTCTTACCGACTTCCGCGGCAATCCTGACGCTTCCGCTGGGCGAAAGTCAGATCTCGGGTCAAGGGGATAGCTTTTTGTTGTTATAGGTTTTTTCGTCTATCGACCTTCCAATGTCATCCATTTTATGGCGAACCGAGCAACCAGCAGTACACGCAGCTGAAAAAAAGATCTCATGGGACTGTTAAAATAACGACCGCGACAAACGTTTGTGGAATAGATTTTCCACCCTCCCATACTACCTCTCGCCACTGGCTTACCAGACTAGACTTCCGTTACTCGCAGTTGATCCCGTCGCGAAAGCAGAATCTAGTAGAAACATGGAGATAAAAAATTGATATATTGATGCGCGGTTTTTTTTCGTTTTACCTTAATTACGTTATTTTGTCTAATTTACAATAATGCCTTTTTTTACATCATGTTTCAGTTATATTAGATTTATAATATTTATTAAACAGCTTTTTAATAAAGCTAATAGTGATACAAATAGATTATAAAAATGTTCTATCAGAAAGAAATAAAGCAGAACACGAATGATAGAATAGTTGAATCTTAAAAAAATTGATATCATGTTTGTGTCCTCTCTTTTCAATAACGTCTTCATTAATCTCGATCTGTGATTCCCTCTTTTTGCATTAATCGTTCAAAAATGTCAGGCGTTTGCGCCATGTGGCGGTTCAGTTCCGGATTCGTCGATCGATCCTTCATCCATTTTCCAGCTCAAACGGCGAATGCCCACAGACCGAACATCCACGATCTTATTCAAAACGTGTTTCGCCGGTGGTTTTCACAGCACCGGAAGGCCATTCGACGCGATGAGCTATACGCGCCTTCCTGTCAGCGGCTAACGAGACCCGCCCCTTTCACCGTCTTATATATACGCACCGCTTTTCACCCAGTTGGCACCCCGTCGTGCTTTAGCCAAACAGTATCGGACACTTCCACCGATCCTCGGAAGAGGAAACTTGATTTACTATCCACGAATCACTGAGCATTTTTTTCTCATTGGCCCAGAGAACTTTTCTTTCAAACGGTCGTTATCGAGACAAGTTGTTCTTGTTTCCAAAAGTAGCTGCACTTTGTTCTTCTATTTCCGAGTACTGTACATTAGAAGATATAAATCGAGATCGATAACTTTGAAAATTGAAAATGTATCCATAACGAAAAAAAAAAAAAAAGAAATATGTATCATATCATTTTAGAATGGTTATTCTGCAATAATTAACAAATAAAAACAATTAAACAGGCAAATTAGACTCACGCGCAGTTATCAGTGTATATATCAAATTACAAATATGATCTTAAAAATACATTTAATTATTTCAATTTATAGCTTTCGACTTCTCTCTGAGTCATTCTCAGTGAACAATGTTTTAAATTTCAAAGGTTTTCTCTAATCTGACAGTCAGAACACATCGCTGACAGATGAATGTGTTTCTCTCGCATAAAGTGTAACACCAAGCAAATGGAAATGGATATAAATATCCAGTCGGAGTCAGAAAATGAAACCATGAATCAGCCACACAATTTAATATTGCATAATTTAATCAAAAGACAATCAATCTTTACAAACGTTAAACTAAATATAATGTTGTCGCTAGGAAAATCCAAGTCACAATGATTTTTTAAGAATTAATTATATTTATTAATTTGTGCACTGACAACTGCGCGTAACTCTCATTTGCCCGTTTAATATTTATGTTTATTTGAATATCGAGAATCTATAGATTGTTGTTATGATTAAAATTTTTTATTTTATTTTTAAATAGTAACATAAGAATTATGAAACGTTAGAAATACTTTATTTCAATCAAAGTGAAATGACATATCAAGTCAATCAATTTACTTCAAATCACTTCCACGAATCATAGAGCATTTTCCTACCCATCATTTAACGCGGTGTCACTAAAGGAGCTCTTTGAGACTCGCGTAAAGGCGCACGAGATCGTTGATGGCCATTGGCGTTAATTAAGAACGCAAGTGTAATTGGTGCCGGCGTGCAAGTAGATGCCAGTCGGTTAAATTTAGAAGTAGAAGGCAAGAGAAGAGAGAATCCAATCGTATGACGCAAGACAATGGAACGGAACAATGAGACCACTCTTTCCAGATGGTTATTACCTCCCCGGAGTGTTTATGGCAGATTCGTTCCAGCGTAAGAAATCATCCCCACTTCTGGCGATGGTGGTAACCACCTTCGTCAAAGTAGTAATTAACCAACGACTCCCTCTCGTCGACGTCTGCTCGCAGCACTCTGCGGCAGCTAAGAGGTCCCGTTCACGTGCTTTTCCTAGGCGAACGCAGTGTGTGGCTGAACCGACAGGTACTTCTGGGAAATCGAAACGTGTCTGGCCGTTATTAATCTCGCATCGACATGAAATATGATTTCAGCCGATCCCCCGCCATCATCGCACTCCACGCGATCCAGGATTGGTGAGGAGATACGCCTCCGTGGATACCGCTGTCTAGGGATGAAACACTTCTTATAATGCGAAAAACAACGTTTCCCCGATATAAAGCGTAACAGGTTGTCCAATGATACGTTTCGAAGAAGTAATATTGGCCTGACCAGGGTCGACTTCACAAACGATCCCTAAGTGGTACAGAATTGTTCCGAGCAGCATATGGCTTCGCCTTATAAATCCAGCTATATTACGTTTGTATAAGCATTTTTAAATGCTGAGTGTAAATACGTCATCGTCGTGAGTGAAGGCGCGCGGTTTCTTATTTGCGGTAATCAATCATTCGACTCTCTCCACCTACCGAAAACGCATTAGCTTCCGAAGCGAACGCCAGCAGCACGAATCGTCGAGCATACATCATTTTTTACCATCGTACACGATGTAGCCGTGCGATTACCACCCTCATTAATAACCGGATTACACGCTTTACCGAGAATGGCCTCTTGCGGAATAAAATGCGCGTACGGTACGCGTCACTAAGCTTCGCGGCGGGGCATCGAGTGAGTTATTACTTCGTGCGCCTGTAGCACCAGAAATCTCGAATTCTGCGTTTCTCCCAAACTCTAAGCGCCTATTCCCTCCACACCTCTTACACACCGCCATGTTGACCTTTCCTAAAACATTCCCTCTTCATTGGCTAAAGTATATCGTATGAAATTCGACGTTACCGGACGTAAACAGGAGGAAAGGGATTTTAGGGTGTCGCCCTTTCTTGCTGACTAAATGTCACGCGTTTACTTATGCGCACGCTCGCGAATACAAAGTTAGCGTGTGCGTGCATATATAGACACAAAGCGGCCGTTCCCGAGCATTCCCAAGTGGCATGCGGGATCCGTCAGGAGCATTCAAATATACAGTGGTATTATTTACGAGCGCTTGATACACGGGGTGCCGCAGATTCTTTTCCGCAGAACAACACGTGTCTGCGGTGTGTGCGGTCCCCTCTTTCGAATCTTTCTCTCCCGCGGATTCGACCCGCGTTGCGTTTCGCGGTAGCGGAACCGAGTTGGATTTAGAGATAATATTACATTCCGGGGGAAGTCTGTTTCGAGAAATTTCAGAGGGTCGTTTAATGGACCTATTTTGCGGTCGCCAGTGCGGATTTATTGTGTGGGAGGGTCGATGGAAAACCGGCGCTGTACAACAAAATAATGATCTACATATCTGACGAAAATAACCGAAATTTATTCGTCGGTCTATGAAACTTTAAAACGCTATTTAATGCTTGTAGATTGTGCTAACTAGTGTAGCTATGTCTATGCTCATGTCTATGCTAAGTGCTGTATCCTTCATAAAGTTGTGTTTCCAACATATGACGTTGTAACATCGTAAGCTTAGAGCCACTTAAAGGATGCCTGATACATCTTGTCCCAAGAAATTATGCTTTAAACGTAAAGCTCATTTAAACAGGATGAGTTTGGAGGTTTCAACCTTCCTTCCTGAATTCCCTTTTTAACTACCGAACAAACAAACAGCGATATTTATATGGATTTCGTGTATTCACAGCATATCGTTCGAAAACTGTGAATGATTCTAACCTTATCAATGTAGCTAATATCATCCACAAAATTAAATAACAAATTATTACCAATGCATGCAAATAAAAGTTTAACTTTGATTTCTATAAATTATTATTAGCTTTGTTGCTGTTATGTTTTTTAACTCCATTTTGGATTTTTAGATTTGGAGAATATCCATTTTGCTTGGATGAATGTTGTCAGTTGTCGATAAAATATCCATACTTCCCAGAATGAAAGTATAACAATTAAGAGAAACATGATATATTCTATTCCAAGTTGAATTCAATATTAAATATTTTTATTATTATAATTTGAAATTTAATTTAATTTATTAACAGCTAACATGTATAAATTCATGGAAAATTGTCTGAATTTAACAATAAAATGCATAACAGTTGCAATTGTTTTTTGTATCTTCTGTTTACAATGAATTCTGAATAAAAAGACAGTTTTTTTAAAATAATATCCAGAAATAATATAAATTTTATATTCCATTCTTAATTTATCTGAATAATAGTACATAAATGTGTTATTTGTAACATAAATGATTGTAACATAAATAATTTACAAATCTGTAATATTTCCAGCAGATTTAAGTATCGATATTACTATTTTGTCATTGTATCTCATCTATAAATTAAACACAATATTTGCTAATTAAAATATTAATAAATCGCAATAATAGGAGAGATAGAGAAGAGAGAATATATATACCACTATTAAATATAACTAGACTGGGGTGGAAAGGGAACGCCGCAGAAATCTCTCTCTTTAAGCACTTCCATGCTTGTGCGGACAAAGACGCATCGAGTGTCTAAGCGCCCTTCGACAGCCGAAACAATTAAGCGGGCAGGCGTAAGTCACGAAATTAAATAGCAAGCTTGACTCCCCGTCGAACGGTTGTATGCGCACGCTGTCGGAAAGCATATGTCCGTACACGTATATGTCGTAGAGACCGAATGAGATCGAACGGGCGAGTTCGCCTTGGTAAGTGCCGGACCGAACGAATGAATATCCATCCGTTCCCCGTCAGTGCCGAGAAATTTCAATAAGCCAATTCGGATAATGGATTGGCACGCACGTGCGCGCGGTAGGACGAAGTCTTCGTTGTGGCGTCGCGTCGACGCCGACGTGCCCGCTCGTGTCGAAAGTGCAACGTTATTGTCTGGATCCCGATTCGTCTCGTTCAGGGTACAGCGAGAGGGAACGTCACGAAGTTCTAAGTGGACCGCTGTTTCTGACACGGGGTGCGCGTTGGTGCGTGTAGCCTCGCGCATACGGTCATGAATCCGTCACGGACTGTGTGTTTATCGGTCGGCGCCGCGATCGTTACGCGATCGAGGAATTGCGCAAATCCGGCGCCGAACTGAATATCCGATCGCCTCTCGATCAGTTACGAACTGATTGCAATTCTCGCGAAACAGTAACGATGATAGGCTGTCGGGATTTTGGACAGGGTTCCCGAAAATTATGGCCGGCTGAATACGGGTTACGAAGTCAATATGAGGAAGAGCGCCCGGAGGGTTGAATGGAATGGTGGGTACGGAACGAAGGATATTGGCGTCGGAATTCACCTGGATGAAAGCTATTGCGATAAGTTACTGTTGAACTATGTACTTATATTTTATTACATTTAGGTGTGCTTGAAAAATGTTGATTTATTATATCCGATTCTCTTTTAAATTTTAGTATATCCAGAAACAATGAATTTAATTGAATTTGTCACAGTAATATACAGGGAAATGTAATCATTTCTTAAATATCTTTAAGAATATCTTTATATCTTGAATATCTTTATGAAACGTATCTCCTGGCATTGTATTTATAATAGCGTGAGAAGAAATGTTGGATTTATCATAAACATATCGTGTCTGTCTTCTTTCAGATAGCGGATCTGAAAATTATGATCATTTTGATTTCGCTAAATACCACAAAAAGAACTGTGAAGAAGCGTGCGTGAGTTGAGAACACGATGAAATCATGCTACGTCTTTTTGTCCAGCGAATGAGAAAACTAACAGTTACACATGACTCAATACTACAATCGAGTAATATCGTGAGTACGCACGCGCTTGGAATGTAGTTATATTTCGAGTTTGTATTTAAAGCGCCTACTTTACAAATGATTTGCATATCGCCTAAACTATCCGCTTGCTACCCTGTTACGTACAAATTCTACGTTGTCCAAATCACAATGTGTATACCTACTTGCGGGATAAATTCCTTAGTAGCTACGTTGGTATGAGAAGATAAATATACAACGCAGGTAACACATTGCCAGGACCAATGTCGCGTTTACACATTATCTTCATGTAACTTTGTACATATTTATAC
>Ga0157363_1003320_pt1 | contig 14524 bp, 17 predicted proteins | sample AttsexASBM1_FD_111477 | JGI IMG/M metagenome (GOLD analysis project Ga0157363, IMG submission 111477) | Fungus gardens microbial communities from leaf cutter ant in Ribeirão Preto, State of São Paulo, Brazil - Atta sexdens ASBM1 | ecosystem: Host-associated > Fungi > Mycelium > Unclassified ...
GATGGTCCATGCTAACTACTGTGCACCCTACCCTAAACAACCATATATAGTACATGAGGTCAACATGTGGTATTCATGTTGTATGACATCATTTGTTCTAGACTCTTTTACTTTGTTCTCTGCATCTCATGATCTAACTCTAACCCTATGTTCTAAAAATAAAAAAATAAGAAAATAAAATGAAATGAAAATGAAAATGAAGAATAAAATAGAAATAAAATAGAAAAAAACCAAGTCCACTATTTATGAACTTGATACCCTTCTATCAAGTCCTGTGATCAATGCTGTGACTACACCATCAGATGTGACTAATGTGACAGTGGGACAGATCACTTCTAACCCTAACTCCAGAGTTTTAAAAATAGAAAAATGAAAAATAAATTGAAAGGAAAATAAAATGAGAAAGAAAATAAAGAAAAAACTAAATCCATATTCTTCGATCTTGATATATCTCTGAATTAGTGTAAGACAGTATAAGTCTTTGCAAATTGTTGGTTTCCTGTTTTTCAACTTGGTTAGCCCAAGAATGGTTTTTGCTCTGAGCTTTGATTCTTTTAACATAAGAAATAGAAGATATATGAGTGTACTAACATTACTCTAGAGTTATTAGTACTAATATTGGCCAATATACTCTTAGGAGTGTCAATTTCTATATCCATGTTTATGTTATATTGTTTTGATAGGTTAAAATAAGTATTAGTAATAAAAGAAAACAATATATTTGCTAATTTTCTATTGGGTACTATTATACAAAATAGTGGTATAAGAGAAAAAAGCATTGTATCTAGTAATATTTATATATTAAAGTAATAACACTTTACTTTATTTATACTATGATTAGTACAGTATGACTATTTAGTGATATATAATACTTACAACAAGTCAAGATAACTCAAGGCTAAATATTCTATTAGACTATATGACTGTATGACTATGATTATAACAGGTGTGACAAATATGTGACATCACATTACACCACATTCTTATTCAAATCTATAAGGGAAAACTAAAATAAAGAAAAAATAAATGAGAAAACAAAAAGATAACTAAGTTTACTTTTTGTAAGCTCTGAAACATATAAGTTGAAGTAAAGTGTTGCAACTTAAGCTTAAGCATCAAAGCAAAAAAGAAATATTGTATTGAGATAATATAAGAGAATTTAAAAGAGCTTCTACTATAAGATAGTCTATCTTATATATTATCTAGTGTTAGTCTATACACTTTGATATTAATCTACTTTAAAGTATAACTAAATTTTTATTATGTTTTGTGACCTATAATATGATATATTGTCATATACCTTCTTAGCTAAGTCTAAAAATAAAAAATAAAAATAAACTTAGTATTAGTGTTATAAGACGAGTATGTGGACAGACTTTGGTAGGGTTAGGGTTAAGATATAGATAGAAGTATTATTATTAGTCTATGACAAGAGAAAGAAGATCATGTGACTTCCCAGTCACATGACATAATGTCATCAGCCTAGAGCAGTCTAGAGTGGTCTGGAAGAATTGGAAAGAGTTTAGAGATGGAGTGATGTCAAGAAACATGTTAATAGCATGGGTTCCTCATGGTGTACACATGGTGCATGCATGTATGACAGAGATTAAAGAGTATGATGTCAGAGCATATGGACATAGCATGCTGGCCTTGAGGTAAACGCATAGTGGATAAGTAATGGACATGAGGACAGAGCATGGACATTAGGATAGGCATAGAGAAGTTGTAGCATGGACCATGAGAACTTTATATAAATAGTAGGTAGAATACTGTTGTGGTTCCCTATCGAGTTCTCTTGTGAATACACAACTCGTGTTCCCACTAGATATCCCTCCTGTGAGATTTACTTGTAGTGACGCTATTGGACTTTGTGTCTAGTGGTTGCCACAACAATTAGAGTAAAAAATAGTAAAGTGAACTTCATTTTTCTTTCTATTTTTTCTCATTTCTCATTTTCCTTTTTATTTATTTTTTTATTTTAAGAATGTAGAAGATTCCAGAATAATAATGTTATATAGCATATTCACTACATGTTGATCTTGTAAATAATACATGATCTTTAGAATAAGTTAGTATTAGTCTTATACAGACCAACTAGCCAGTACATATAAGGTAGATACTTTGTACTAGAAACTTTATTGAGCTCTCTTATATTAACTCTAATACAAGGTTCTTTTATATTGACTTAACTCTTTGAGCCTTCAATTGTAACACTTGTACCAATAAAGAGAGTTAAAAGAACAAACACAGTTATTATAAATCCACAATAACAGCAGGCAGGGTTTGTGCCAAGGTATGACTTATATGTAATGGATGTAGATCATAGGAGAAATTGGAATTACTATAATTGTGGAGGATTTAGTTATATTACATAAAATTATAAGAATTAGAGAATAGTGGGATAAGGAAGAAGAATTAGTTATCAGAATAATGATAGAGATTTAAAAAAGGAGAAAAGCTCAATAGTCCTTGATTAGGCTTCAGTAACTATAATAGGTTTGCAATGCTCAGTAAAGTAGTGAATAATATATCCTGTTGTAATTATAGAAATATGTTAAGAGAAGTGACAGTAATAATTGGGCTTGAAAGGATTAACACACAAGAAAGAGTAATAGTGGAAGTATTATTGAATAGTAGAATAACAGAATTAGTCATGAGTTTGGAGTTTGTTAGAAAACAAGTGTTTAAATTACAGAAAATTGAAAGACATATTTATATAAGGAATGTGGATGGTTTTTTCAACAAGGAGGGTGTTAGAATTGAAGATGGTTGTTGTTGCAACTACTAGTCAAAATAACTAATAGACCACTTAAACAAACTCAGAAACAAAGTATCTTATAGGAATCACAAGAGAACTTGACAAGAAGTCCCTGCTATATTCCTATACTATTTATACAATACATAGATGGTCTGTGCTAGCAATTAACATGCATTTTGACATCATTCTTCTAGCCCTTTCTCCCAGATTCTAGGCTTATGAAATTATAAAATAAAATAAAAATAAAAATAAAAATAAAATAAGGGTTCAAGTATACTATGACAGTACATCTTCTTAAGGTTTCATCTCTAGAGGAACTTGCCTCCCTTTTCTTTTCTATCTTGTCTAACTTTTCTCCACTTCTTTAAATATTCATTCTCAGACTTTCTATTATCCCATCCAAACAAAGTTTTTGCTGTATACTTCTCTAGTAATTGACTTCTTTTAAAGACTTCTGTCTCTGGATTCAACATCTTTCCCTTTTCCTTTTCCTTTTCCTTTCTTATTTGTACTCTTCTTATCTTATCTTTTCTAATCTCCTTCTCAAACTTTTCCACTAATTCCTTCACATTTCCTAAGTTCTCTGATCCCTTCCAAGTATTTTCCTTTGATGTATATCCCTCTTATCTAACCAAATACTTCAGTTTCCCCCTCACATCTCTCCTATTCAATATCTTCTTTACTTCATACTCTTTTTCTCTGTCTATCTCTACTAAAGGAGATGGGATCTTCTTTTGCCCCTCTATCTGCTCCTGATATAATGTTATCTTACTCACATTAACTACTGGGTAGATTTTCATTAACACCAGTAACTTTAACTCCACTGCATTCTCTGATATAATTTTCTTTATTTTATATAATCCCACAAAATTTTCTGTCAACTTCTTTATCTCCCTATTTCTCATCTACTATGTCAAATTCTTTGTACTCAACAACATCTTATTTTTCACTTTATACTCAACTGCCTCCTTTCTATTTCTATTTGTATATTTTTTCATTTTCTCTTGTGATTTTTTCAACACAGCTTTTACTTTCTCATACATCTCCTTCATTTCTTTTACAAACTCTTCTGCTTTTATATACTTTCTTTTTTTTCTAATCTCAAAGCCCATTCTTAGTTCTTTTTCATAGTTAACTTTGAATGATAATAACTTCATAAATATATATACTTTGTTATTAAAGGCAAACTTTGCAGTTGCCAATTATTCTGATCAATTTTCTTGTTTATGATTAATGTACATCCTCAAGTACTGTTCTAGCTCTTGATTTGTCCTCTCTGTCTATCTGTCTATCTGTAAATGAAAAGCTTTAAATAGCTTTGTTTTTATCCCCAACATCTTATTTAACTTCTTTATCAGCTTTGCCACAAACTATGGCCCTCTATCTAAAATCACACTCTCCAGCAACCCATACAACTTCCACATGTTATCTCTTAACAACCTTGCTAACTCTTCTACCATTATTTTTCTATCGTCATTATAAAATGCAACATTTTTGAAAACCTATCATATACTACCAAAATTGAATCATAACCCCTTAATACTGGTAACTTCATAATAAAGTCTACTGATATGTGTTGCCACAGTTTCTTTAGTATTGCATTTGGTCCTAATTTTCCTACTAGCATTTCTGCTCTATTCTTTATCTTTTGATACTGATTGCATCCTTCTACATATTGCTTCACCTCCTTAGTAACTCCTGGCCACCAATAATTTTTAGTGATCAACTCTACCATCTTCCACTACCCTCTATGTTCTACTATTGACATATCATGATGTAGCTAAATAATCTCCAATCTTAACTCCTTATCCTTCAAAACATATACCTTCTCTTCTTTTAATACCTAGTCATCCTCAACCTGCCACTCATAATTTCTCTATAATTTCTTTCTCTACTCCCTCAATCAACAACTGTCTTTTCTATTACTCTAATCTCCAGCCACTTCTTTTTTAACATCACTTGATTTTTATTATCTTTTTCTACTCTCTCTGTCCAATCTGTTTTTCTCTGAAAATTATCTGCTTGTCCCATACTCTTGCTAGCTACATACTTCAAGGTGAAATCAAATCTCAATAAATATAAGACCTATCTAGCCTGCCTTTGATTTAACTTCTGAGCTTTCATAAAATACTATAAGTTTTTATGATTAGTCCAAATTTCAAACTGACTCTTGATATCTTCTAAGAAATGCCTTTATACTTCTAAACACCTAATAATTGCCAACATCTTTTTATTATGAATTTCATAATTTCTTTTGGCTTCATTCAACAACTTAGAAATATAGGCTACTGGCCTCCACTTTTCATTCTCACACTTCATTAACAATACTCCTCCCATAGCAAAATCTGATACACCCATCTCTACTCTCATTTTCTTATCCAAGTCTGGTATTACTAAGACTAGTTCCATTGTAAATCTCTCCTTCAACTTCTCAAATGCTTTCTGCTGTCTCTCTCTCCAATTCTACTTTACATTCTTTCTCATCATCTTATGAAGAGGTTTTGTTACCCTTGTGAAATCTTTGACAAACCATCTATAGTAGTTTTCCAATCTCAAAAACTTCTATATATCTTTTACACTTCTCAGCACCAGCCAATTTACCACTCCTTAAACCTTCTTCTTCTTCATCTTTACTCCATCTGGTTCTATTACAACTCCCAAAAATACAACTTTTCTAACCTTTCATATGTATTTTTCTAGTTTTACAAATAAATCCTCCTCCTCTATCCTCCTTAATATATTCTCCACAATATCATCATTTCTCTCCTCTATTTCTATTTCTATCATTACATCATCAATAAATGCTGCTACATCTCCAGCTTTTATCATATCTCTTAGCAAGTCATTCATTACTGCTTGGAAAGTCACCAGTGAGTTTGTCAACCCAAAGAATATTACTATCAGTTTAAAGGCACCCTCTTATATTAAGAATGCTACCTTCCACTCATTTCCTTTTTTTATCCTCGTATTGTTATACCCCTACCTAAGATCCATCTTCATAAATATCTTTTTCTTCTCTGTGTTATCTATTAAATCTGAAATTAGTGGTAATGGATAATTGTTTTTAATTGTCCAACTGTTCAAGTAGTGATAGTCCTGTACCATTCTCTTCTTTCTATCTTTCTTTAGTATAAAGAATACTAGTGATGTCTATGGTAATTTCAATAGTTGAATATATCCCTTTCTCAACTGATCTTTTACAAACTCTTGTACTTTCTTTCTCTCTATTCTTGATAACAAATATATCTTCCCCTTTTTTGGCACAAAACCTTCTCTGAGATCTATAACATAATCTTATATCTTTCCCATCAGCATCCTCTCTGATTCTTTCTTTTCAAACACTTTCAAATACTTATGGAACCTTTTAGGAACCATCTTCTCCACTGTTCTAATCTCAATCAAATCTTCTTCTTCTTTCTTCTTTTCTTCTATTATTCTTGCTATCTCTATCTCCTCTTCAACTGTTGGTTTCCTAAACTCCTTCTTCTTTTTCTTTTGTATCTTCTCTTTCTTTTATTCCTTTTACTTCTGCTTCTGCCATTCTGGCTTTGTCTGCTTGGTCTTCCACTACTTCTCACACTCATCTGGATATCTTGTCATCTTTACTTCTTCAGTTTTCCAATTAATCTTAGAGTTATAGCATGCTAAACATGGCATCCCCAATATTATGCTCCACTTCTGACCTTTTATCACATCTATCACTGTTCTCTTTTTATGTCCTTTATAAAATAACTCTACCCCTACTATATGCTTAATCTATTCTTCATGATTAAATATCATCTATGTTCCTTATATATATCAGACTCTCCAACTTCTTCTTTCTGAGCTTATTATTTCTTACAAATTCCAAACTCATTACCAATTTTATCACTCTACTGTCTAACAACACATCTATAACAATTCCTTTCTTGTTATCTTCCTGTTTCAACCCTATCTTCACTGTTACTTCCCTCAACAACTTTTCCTTCTTCTCTATACTATCATTTGTTCTAATTTTTCATACTTCCACTGGTTTTTCTTTCTTTGTTTTTTCCTTCCTCAAAATTGTCTTTCTATCTTTTCTTATTTCTTTTCTACTACCTTCTCCCATGCTCATTACTCTGCTCTTTAGTACTTCAAATCTATTTGAAGATGTCAGTATTGATCTTTCTTCTCTCCTATTCTCTATATTTCTACAATTACAGGCAATATGTTCAAAACCTCTACAAACAAAATATTTCCTCTCTATCATTGCTCTTTCATTATTCTCCTGTCTTCTTCTTTCCTATGTCTCCTATTATCTCTACTCTTTCTCTGCTCTTCTTTCTTCCCTCATTCTCATTTCTTCTACTTTTTTCCATTCATCATTTATCCTCTTTCTTTCTTCTTCCTCCTCTCTTTCCTTTCTTTTTCTCTGTTCTTCCTCTTCCCACATTTCTTGTTTTCTCTCCTCCTCTGTTCTCTTTCTTGCTGCCTCTTTCTTTTCTGATTTTTTGTTACTTGCAACTCTAATATTTATCTTTGTAAATTCAACAACATCATGTTATTCTCTATTATTTGTTTTAACAATCTAATTGCTTCCTCTTCCTCTACATCTCTGATCAATCCCTTTATATTTACTTGACTAAATATCAACAATATTCTAATTAAAACTGTTCATTGCTATGGTATCTGACAATGGAAAATGATATCTCCAAAAGTGTTTCTCTGTAAGTGCTGGCCAGCATTCTTCTTACCTGATCTTATACTATCTACTGCCTTACTGACTACTACCCTAATTGAGCTATTACACTAATATCCCTAAGAAAGGAATATCTAAACTAGATGTTTCCTTGCTGGGTAACATTGCTTCTCTGTATGGAAAAGTCACAAAGAAACCTACAGCACAAGTCTTCTACTCAAAAAAGTATTTACCACATCCACAAAAGATGTTATATTCAATATACACTAGTGGACTATAGTACAAAAGAACAACCAAGCTTTCTCTATCTGACTAGTATATCCTTTAAGCCTAAGGCCTAGCTATATCTTCTTGACTAAGAGATAGTACTATCTTTTGGTCAAGAATAAAATAGAGAGTAAGAAAAAGTGAAAGAAGACTGTATAATGCAGTATCCTTGTAAAGAGTCAATTTTTACTGTTGTGGCAACTACTAGTCAAGATGACCAATAGACTACTTAAGCAAACTCAGAAACAAAGTATCTCATAAGGATCATAAAAGAACTTGATAAGAAGTCTCTGCTATATTTCTATACTATTAATATGATACATAAATGGTCTATACTAGTAATAAATATTCTACTCTCAAGTTCATGTGTTGTCCATAAGTGCATAATGTGTATACTATGAGGTGAACATGCCATTGACATGTACTTTAATATTATCCTTCTAGTTTCTTCTTCCAGATTTTAGATCTATGACATTATATCATGTAATGTGTTATATGATTATGGTCACATGCCTCTTCATCATCCAAGAAATAAAGGAAAAATAAGATAAAATAAATAAAAATAAAAATAAAATATAAGAGTTCAAGCATACTTAGTAAACTTTATTTATTTTCATTTTATTGCTCATTTTTATTTACTTTTTATTTTGAACTTAGGATTAGGAATTAGTATAACATCACACCTAACTACTATCACAAACTGTTACACATCCATTACATGTTATAGTTATACAAAAGAACATAGAAGGTTCTAGAACTATGATAGTATACAACATGTTTACTATATATAGAAGATAGACACTTTGTACTTAGATATCAGAATTGCAAAAGTTTGATTTTATTTTATTTTAGTTTTATTTGTTATTTTAGAACCTAGGGTTAGGATTAGCATAATGTTACATAGAATATAGAATATCATAGAAGATCCTAGAACAAAATAACATTATATAACATGTTTGACATATGTTAATCTTAAGGATAACACATAGCCTTTAGAATAAGCTAATAGTATTATAACATGGACCAGTAGTCTAGTATATAAGATAGATATTTTTGTACCAAGAACTCCATCAAGTTCTCTTATATTATCCAATATAAGATTTTTTTTTCTTTGACTCACTCTAAAAGTCTTTGAGTTATAATATTGAAACCCCATCAAGTTCTCTTATGTTAATCCTAATACAAAGTTTCTTTTTTAACCTTATTCTTGGTCTTAAGTTGTAATAAAGAAGCCAATTGAGCATATAGTGAAAATCAATATTTATTACCAAAAACATATGAAAAGGATGGAGATTGACATAATCAGTGATTAAAAGTGGAGTGTGATTTTAGAAATACCATGGCTAGGTCACCACAATCCTGAGATTGACTAGAGAACAAGAGAAGTAAATATAACAAGATATTCAGAAAAATGTAGAAAGCAATAAAGACTAAAATAAAGAAAACAGAGGTGGCAAAAACAAAAAAAAAGAAGAAAAAGAGAAGAAGTGAGAAAAAAGGAAACAGAAGAAGCAAGAGAAGATATTTAGAGAGTTAAAGAAAAGATTTACAAAAGAACCAGTATTAATAGTACTAGACTATTATGACTTAAGTTTAAGTAATAAAATAAAAGACCATTCTTGTATTGAGTAACACAAGAGAACTCAATAGAGTTCCAAGTACAAACTAGTCTATCTTATATAATATAGACCATAGTCTATATGCACACTATAACTAACCCACCCTAAAGTCTATATATATTCCATAAGGCCAACATGCTATTACTATACTATATAATAATACTTATTCTAGAATCTTCTATGTCTTTCTTTATGTTACTTGATTGTGTGATATGTAACTGTGACACTTGTCACATCTACATTACACTTTGTGACTTATGTAACATTACATCACAGTCTTCACTTAAATTCAAAATAAAGAAAAGTAGAATAAATAAATAAATAAAGTCTATTATCTTCAATTCTAACATAGACTTAAACAAGAAAAAAATGAGGATAGAAGTCAATACATTAGATTATGCAACAGAAGGTGTATTATCCATAGAGTGTGGAGATGGACATTAGAGACTAGTAATATATTTGTCAAAATCTTTAAATAAGACAGAATAAATTACAAAATTCATAATAAGAAAATATTAGTGGTTATCAGGAGATTGGAAAACTGGAGACATTTATTAGAAGGTGCAAAGTTCAAATTTGAGGTTTAAACAGATTATAAGAATTTAGAATATTTCATAAAAATACAAAAGCTAAATTGTAGACAAGCTCAATAGGCATTATATTTGTTGAGATTTGACTTTACTTTGAAATATGTACCTGGAATGAAGATGGAGAAGACAAATGAACTAAGTAGGAGACTAGGCTGGAAAGTAGAAGAAAAAGACAATGAAAATCAAAAACTAATCAAAAAAGAATAGATTTGTATTTTAGTAAAAGTAATAATAAAAGAACTAGAAGTAGACATAATAGAAAAAATAAGAATAACTAGAGAAAAGAACAAGAAAGTACTTAGAGTAGTAAAGAAGATGAAGAAGATAGAAGTAAAAACATTGAGAGAAGACAAATAATATAGTTACACTATAATATACCAGTAGTAAGACATAGAGAAAGATAAAAGATAATAGACTTGATGACAAGAAATTACTGGTAGCCAGGAGTGACAAAGGATATCAGAAAATATATGAATAGATGTGATTTGTGTCAAAGGATGAAGAATAGAACAGAGACACTAATAGGGAAGTTAATAACAAATGAGGTACCAAAAAAGCCATGAACACATCTGATAGTAGACTTTATCATAAAATTTCTATTAGTAGTAGAGAAAGATGTGATCTTAGTGGTATATAATAGGTTGTCTAAAATGGTATATTTTATAGCAACAACAATAGCAGAAAAACTAACAAGGTTATTTAGGGGTAATATATAGAAGCTGTATGAGTTGCTAGAGAGCATGATTTCAAATAGAGAACCACAGTTTGCAGTAGAGTTAACTAAGAAGCTGGACAAAATGTTGGAAATTGAAACAAAGTTTTTGGCATCTTTCCACTCAAAAACAGATGAGCAAACTGAACATATAAATTAAGAATTAGAACAATATCTTTGGTTTTTTGTAGATCATAGACAAAAGGATTAGCAGTAATGGCAGAGTTTGCAGTAAACAAGATATATCTAGTGTTTCTATTTATAGCAAATTATGGCATAAAATTGAGAATGGGTGCAAATATTAGAAAAAAAAGAGAAAGTGGAGAAAGAAATGGAGTTTGTAGAAAGAACAAAGAAGGTATAAGAGGAAGTAGGAATACCATTAGGAAAAGCACAAGAGGAGATGAAACAACAAGTAGATAAAAGAAGAAGAAAAGCTGAGAAGTAGAAAAAGAGAAATAAGATAATACTGAATACAAAAGATCTGATATTTAGAAAAAGACCAGCAAAAAAACTAGTAGACTTGTATGTTGGTCCATATATCACTAAAGAAGTAATATCCACTAATGTAGTTAAATTAAAACTACTAACTTTGATGAGAATTTATCTAATTATAAACATCAGTTAAGTAGTGAAATATAGAGAACTAGTGAAGAGATAAAAGATAGAAAAAGTAAAATCAATAGAAGTAGATAGAGTTGAAGAATGGGAGGTGGAAAAAATTTTGAATAAAAGAAAAATAAGAGAGATAATAAATTATTTAGTGTGTTAGAAGAGGTTTACAGCAGAAAATAATATATGAGAAAGAAAAGAGGACTTGGAGAATGTAAAAAGCAGTAGTAAAGCTTGTAAGGAGATTAAGTATAGAAGTAAGAAAACAAAAAAAGTAGTAGAAGAACAAGATTTTAGAAGAGAAAAATTACTAGAAAAGTATATAGTAAAGATGTTATATAGATGGAATGACAAGAAGTTTGAAGAGAAGTATTTGAAGAAGTTAGAGAGAAACTGGTGAAAATGGAAGTCAGTTTCTCCAGAGAAGAGATCTTGAAAGGGGATAATATCAGAATAGAAAATAGTAGACTTCATTTTTCTTTCTATTTCTTTTTTTTTCATTTTTCATTTCATTTATTTATCTTTTTATAAACAAAGGGTTATAGTGTGATGTCACATATAAGTCACACATGTCATACAGAAAGACATAGAAGGTTCTGAAACAATGATGTTATATAGTATATTTACTACATATTGATCTTATAAATAAAATATACTGGGAACTCTATTGAGTTTTCTTATATTAACCCAATAAAAGGTTTCTTTCTTACTCTAACTTTTAAGATTATAATACTTAGTTTAAGTATTAAGTGCAGTTTACACTAGAAAGCAAAAGTTCATGGGCTTAGCTTAGAATTGTACTAAGTATGAAAACTCATACAAAGTATGTAGTAATATAGACTTTAGCTTATGTACTGTATTGTTTATTTACTATAGGGTCATAACTTCAGAAATAGAGCAGAGTCCAAGAAGAGTGAGTTTTTATAGTGGTATGTTGCTAAAGAATACCAGAAATAAAGTTCAACTTGTTATAGTCAATTATTAGACTAACAAAATACAGTATACTTACTAGTTCTTATAAATAAGTGATAGAAAAGGAAAACTCAGAGGTTTCAGTATATAGCACCAAGCAAAGGTTTTAATAGTGGAATACTAATAGAGGTCAGATAAAGAAACTCTACTGTGAAAGGCTGAGTAAAATAGAAGTAATTTTATTATAGAAGACTAAATACTTATAAGATTTGGAACAGAGTATAATGCCACTGTGTCAAGATATAGGGAATAAAAGATAGATGATGAAAGAGACTGGGCAGAACTCGCTTCAAGCAGCTATTCATAGTCAGCTATATAGAGAGAAGAGTCATATCAAGTATGAAAACTTATCTGAAAAGCAGATGTGGAAATCCATGGGCTTGGATAAGTACCTGGATTATAGATCAAGCTTGAGAGCTTATCTATGAATTGACAACCTTGGCTTCAGCTTATGTGTTATATCTATTACTTGTTGTACAGTCATTATTTCAAAGGGTTAAGAATTTAGTGAGAAGATAATTTTAGGAATCCTTAGTTAGTCTTAGTTAAAAACTTAGTTGATTTCCAGACTAAAAACTATAAAGTATTTACTAGGTTTTATATACAAAGTCTGTAATCAGAATTATGACTAAGGTAGTAGTAGTGTAAAAGATAACTAGGAAGATATCATAGAGACAGTTTTTAAAAAATAGGATAACCAAGAGTTTAAGTGACAAGTTACCAGGAGATGAAACATAAGAGTTTAATTTGTGTGCAAAAAATCATGGATGTGGAAGTACACCTAGGTATATTAGAATCCTATTTGGAAGTCAGTCTATAACATGCTGCAGGAAATATATTATAAAATAATACTATTATAAAAGACAAGCTTTTATTAGAATTAAAAATAAGATAATTACATCTGTTATCTGTCCCAGATAATGCCCAAACTCATCTAAACTCATTTGCTCTTTTCTAGAACAAATTATGTTATATTCCAATCACTAATTGCTTTATAGACAAAGTACTCTCTATTTAATAACAAATTCTATAAAGTTATAAACAATGACCCCTATAGTATCTAACAAATCTAAGTAGTCTCTCATTATTAGAATAACTCTTCTCTGTATTTAAAATAATAGTTACTATGTATAATTCCTTAGTCTGATAATTAACTTGGATCAAGTGCTACACACTCATTCTTAGTTAATATTCTAGCCCTTACTTTCCAGATTACAACTATACAACAAAGTTAAGCTAGGTGCAACACTTTACATTTAAAGCTAAGATCGTTATTTACATAGCACTTACTTCTGATTCACTTCTGCACTCACTTTTGTTATGTCTCACAATCAATCTGTTTTTCATACTATATCTACAGATTTATCTAACAAGTGTGAATTACCCCTAATAGTATTATTAGACTTGATAACTATTATAAACCTGTACTTTCTATCCTCTACAATCACCTATCTAATCCCATGTCATTCTCTTACTATAATTCTATATTTTTCCCCTAGATCTCTGACCATCTAGTGTCTATATAAACAATTTACTAGCATAGCCATCTCATCCTATCACTCAAGATAATTAATAGAGTCAATCGCAATCTATCTATTTTCATAGAAAATTTTGAAAAATCCCTTGAGATTTCCTAAAATTGTCCCAGTTAATGACAATCTTAAATAGGTCAATGTTCTGGAAACAGAAAAACCTTTGGAACCCTTCTCAACCAAACAACCTACCTAATCTATAAATATCCCAACCAAAGCTCTCAGAAGACTCACAACCAGCTCTATTTCTATAGCAAATTCCACTCTACCTATAGTAAGAACTTGAATACCCAACACTTTCAATAGCTTAGAACCAGAAAAGCTGAACAGCTTTCTGTTCCAGTATCAACTCCACTTCGATACAAATTCTAACCAATTTACTATAGATACTACAAAGATAAATTTGCAATGATATATCTAACAGAAGTCATAAAGGATTAGTTCAAAATTGGTCTAAATCAAGAAGAGCAAGAAATTTACCAAGACTGGCTCCAGAACAGGGCTTGTTTCATAGAAGAACTCCACCATCATTTCAGTTCATCTAATCCTATTAGAAAAGCTATAGTTATGCTTGACAATTTGTGAATAAAGCCTGATGAAAAAATCACAACTTACAATATTGAATTCATGAAGTATACATCTCAGCTAGGCTGGAAAGGCAACATTCTGTACTATCAGTACTGTCATAAACTTCATTCAACTTGTATCTCTACAACCAGTGGACCGATTTTCACAAACTAAGTTGTGCTGGAAAGCCCTAAATGAGGGCTATGTGCACATATGCGGGATGTACAAAAGTGAC
>Ga0157363_1003321_pt1 | contig 14523 bp, 12 predicted proteins | sample AttsexASBM1_FD_111477 | JGI IMG/M metagenome (GOLD analysis project Ga0157363, IMG submission 111477) | Fungus gardens microbial communities from leaf cutter ant in Ribeirão Preto, State of São Paulo, Brazil - Atta sexdens ASBM1 | ecosystem: Host-associated > Fungi > Mycelium > Unclassified ...
CAAATTACAATGTGCTTATATTTAAAGGATTAAATATATGAATAATATAAATATAAGTATAATATATAAGTACAGTATAAGTATAATATATAAGTACAAGTTGCGGGCCTACGCACATGAATTTTGTGATGTTGATAGTCAAACTTGACAGTTTATAACTCAAAACTATTGTGACCTCAATTTTTTTACTATAATTTTAAAACCTATAATTCCATATACTATTGAAATATTATTTAATAACCGTAAGACATATGTACAAACGTATATTAATCAGAATAAAAGATCTATAAAATGTGAGAAAGGCACGCTATTAAGAAAATAAAAGATATTACTAATTGTAATAAATTAAATGTGAGAAAAATTTTGTACTTGTGTACATAAATAAAATAATAAACTTTTGGAATAGATATCACAGCTATAATATTAAGGAAATGATAAAAACAAAATTTTAAATAAAAGAAGATGAATCATTTCATAATCTTGATATCAACAATATTTCATAATTAATTAGAAATACATGTATATATATTATATATAGAGTGCCCCAGACTTCCCTATTACCAGTGTTATTAATTAGGATTTTGATCTTAAATTTATTTCAAGAATCTGCTTAATGAGTATTAACGGTGATACCTTCTGGAACATTCTATATATAGTGTGTATTATTCGAAATATGTTTCCAATTACTTATGACTTTATTTTTGGCTGTTTTAACGAATTAATTGTATTGTTTAAGTCGTATTTTTTTAAGGCACGCGGTAGGATAAAAGATATTATTAGTAAAATATCAAAATTGTCGGTACAGTTGAAAGTTCCGATACGTATTACGGAGCCTTTCGTGCATGTTAATAGTTAAAATTATTTAACAATATTAAAAAAGATTTTGTATTTACATATGAAGATTTTGCTGATAACCTTCAATTTCATTATACATTTTCCTGACAGGATCTTTTGGCAAATAGTTGTGCATCGCTGGTGCGATTTTATTGTTGCCGGATATATTGCCGTTGGCTAAATGCGCTACACCATTTTGTAGGATATGTGTTGTTCCTTTTGCGATGCCATTCTGATGAATATGACCATTCTGTTGAATATGCTTCATATTGTTCAATACACCATTAGAAATAGTACCCACTCCTAAGAAGGCAATAAATATTAAAATACATTATTAGCAATAAAAAATACGATGCACTTCTCAATTATTCTTAACCTATCGTTAATCACTAATTCAAGATTACAATCTAAAAATATACTTTAAGAATGAAAAAACAAAAAATTCTAAGAAATATATAGACTTATTTAGTACTTCTGAAAAATTTTTTAATTCATATAAAAATCTAAGAAATTTGTTTTAAAAAGAGAAAAGAGAGTTACAAAATTATACAAAAATTGTTTGAAATGTTTTAATTTATATAGAAATAGTAAAAAATTATATAAACAATTCTAAAAAAAATTTTCTACGGCGTCACATGTTAAATAAATGCAAAATTGCTTACCTTGAGCAACAATTCCGTTTTTCGTCGCATCGGCTATCTTTCCAATATAATTAGATGTGCCGTTGACTACTAGTTTGGCATTGCCATTAGGTATGGCACGTTCATTTTGGTATTCATTTGAGGTATTTATCCCGTTTGGATGTTTCTTAATAGGTGAATCCAGATCATATAGACTTTCTTCTTCTTTGCGACGTGCTCGACGCATTAATTGATATAATGCAGCAGCAAAATCTTGCTGGACATTAGGTACATCTGTATCACCGTCCACCTATTTAAAACAATAATAATTTATTATTATTTGTAAAAGAATAAATAAATCATATTTTCAAAAGATAGAACTATTTCATAAAGATACAATTGTTTCCATTATTGTAGTCTTATTTCTATGACTCTTAGAAAAAATGATTGATTTATAATCTTAAGACAACTATTTTATGCGTTGCTAAAGACAAAAAGACTTAATCAGCCATTATAAGTCTGCTAAGATCCTACTCTTAATAATCACTTTTTAAACTCCATCAAGAAAATAATTAAAACTTAGTTATAGCAATCTTTTTACTAATCGAGAGTTATTCCTTTTTTCTATTTCTGTCTTCATTTTTATAGAAAATATATTAGGTGTGGGAAAAAGTTCGTGGCGTTTTTCCCGCATTAAAAAAACGCCACGAACTTTTTCCCATACCTAATAGAATAAATCTATGTGTCTGAATTTCAAATATTAATAAAATGTAGAACAATCAATAATATACAATATGTAATAATAATAACTCTTAATTGAAGTGCAGTCACTCCAAGTCATCGTTTACGCATGTAATTAAGTGATTATTCTTTTGGGTTATTGTCATCATTTCAAATAATTTTAGAAACTTTACTATATGAAATTTTCAATTTTAATAAATTTAATATTCCGTATTGTTATCAAAGGATCCCGCACCGACCTTATGGAAATTGACTCTTAGTCGAATTGACTAAATTTTGGATATATTGTAAGTCTGGTCATTCTGAACAAATATCTCTATGGGCCCAATCTCCTTCTTGACGACTTGTTTTTGCACCAATGTTTTTGTTTTTGCTACAAATCTTAGAAGATTTAGATTCAAGTCATTTTTTTTTTAATTGGGTTTTCGTGTTGTTGATATTATATTATTATTGATAAATATATATAATAGATATACATATATGATGCGTGTATATAGGGTATTCAGCGTACGATCCGCACGATTTTTTGAACACTTCTGACACAGTTAAAAGAAATGGTTAAAAAGTGAAGATTCTATTTCATGCAAATTACAACATGCGATAAAAAATTAAAAAAAAAATTTTAAATAAAAAATTAAAATCTTGAATTTTTTAAGTAGTACTATATAATTTTTTTTCATAATATTGAGATCTTTAAAACGAATTCAACATATTATTGAGAATGTCATCTTTATTGATGTTATGCACATAAACATATAATATGTATCATAAATATTCATTAATTTAAAAAAAGACTATGAAAGGAGGGAGTCTAAAAATGGCCAATTTTAGCGGTACCTTTAAAATCAATGTTTTAGTTATCATCTTGAAAATCCAGTCATGAAAGAAAATTTGATATATTCAAGAAAGCTTGGAAAACCTTCCAAAAATAATAAAGTATATTGTTTGAATGCTTTGCAAAAAAAAAATAACTCATTTTGTTTCTAATAAACAGTAGATTTTAAAATTAATGGTGTGTTTACATCTAATATTGGATCATTAAATAGGTATTGATATAATATACTATCAGAAAGATCCTCAAATATGTAAAATATTCCATCCTAAACAAGATATTGAAATATGTCGGAAACTGAACCCAGTAGGCAAAAATGTTTCAGATAAAAGTCAAGTAAAAGAGCTTGTAAAGGGACAAAAAGGGTAAAATCAATTTTTGAAATAAATAGATACTTTAAGGTCACATGAAGCTCACATCTCCATCTTTTTTTAATTGAGCGATATAAATTTTTTACGTAATAAGACTTTAATTATTCTGCATATAAATATATTAAGATAGAGATATAAAAAATCAATAGTTACGAGATATTTAATATTACTTCATATTATTATGTGTTAAAATAAAGTGTAACCTATTAGTTTAGTGATATTGTTATCTTAATACATATATATATATATATGCTGCTTCTTGTCTTCACGAAAAAAATCATGGATGGAGCGGAAAATATCACTTTAACTGTTTTAAAGTAAAGGTTTCATTTTTTTTTAATGTACTTAGAAAAATTGTTCTGCGATGTCTGGAAACTAAGACTGATATTCATAGTCGATTTTTATTTCAGGATTGTTTTAAAACGCTAATACAACTCTCTGATTAATTTGTGACAAAACTTAAATTGATTCCTGAATATAAAAATTGACTAATAAATACCAGTCTAAATTACAGCTTCTGAAAGATTGGCAAAATTTAAGAAGGGCAAATTTTAAGAAGGAACCCTTTATATAAGGTTAAAAAAGTCTTTTTTTTTTTCATAAATCGATAATACAACTTTGCGGGAATATGTTCCTAAAATTTTAGAGCGAAATTCGAAATCCTTCGGTAGATTCAGTGCTTGTAACGGGAGAGTAGCGCAACGATAGTTGTTAAGATACCGAGAAGCATTATTTGATCCTTATTTACACCAATTCATCAATCAAACGATCTATTAACGTAATGTTTTGGATGAACACATCCATAATGCAAACGGAAATTTGAATTCGATCTGGAAACTGGCGCACCTCAATTGCGGTGCAAAAATACTCGAAATCGCTGCTTTTATTGTCACTGGCAGTTTTAACAAGGGACATTCTACCGTTTTAAAAATCATAAATTGGCAATCAACATTGGTCCGGAATGCAAATATTATGTATGACTCACGAACTCCAGGCAAGAGCGCCGATTGAGTAGCATGAAAAAGGTCTCAGCTCGTAAACTGGCCTAAATTATTTGGAATGAGTTTAATAAAGAAGCTGAAAGGTTACTAAGCTCCCGGAATAGAAGATTAGACTCCGAGCACTGTACTCAAGAACTACTATTTTTTTACATCGAAAATTTTAAACACTTTTTTCTCGAAATCTGTTTTTGGCAATTTTTTAGTTTTAATGTAGACGATTACAAAAAAATTATTTGACCGATTGATTTTATATAAAACTCGTTAATTAAATAATAGTTAACCCTCTTTGATGCACTAAAAAAGTTAAAAAACAACATTAACAATTTCTTTTTTGTATAAAGAAACGCTACCTAGTGAAAATCGTAACAAAGTCGCACAAAATTTTCATTTTTATATATATTTTTATTTTATAAATTCACTTAGGATATTATATGAAAACAAAATATTTCTTGCTTTTTTATGTGAGGCATAAATTAAAGTGCTGAGGATATACAAAATGATAACGTCGTCGATGGCGACGCACAAAATTAAATGTTAATTTTTTTTTCATTAATAATATTTTTCTGTATATAACAAAATTTAATTATATTCTTTAATAGTTATTTTAAAACATGCAAAAGTTTTAGAGCGATAAGCATTATTCCTTTTAAAAAAATCACTTTTTTTCAGCCTCCTAAATCAGGCTTCCCCCTTAAAGTGATCCCTTAATTTTGGTGTGTAGTATGTATTTTGTAGTATGTATGTATTTTTATATGTCGTTTTTACATTTTGACTTATTTATATTCGTGCTGTTCATATTACATTATCCGCTTTATAAGTATGTTTGTTTATTAATAAGTGCAATTGTTTATTTGCGCTTACTTGCGTTTTTACATTAATACAAAATTTAAAATTTATTTCAACATTGTAGCATGTTTTATCATAACTCAATTATTTATTACGTACAATTATTAACCGATTATCGCTGTCCAGCGTTTTCAACATGGGAAGAGACACTTCGCGAAAAAGTTCCAATCTTTTTCTAAATGCTGAAACACTGTCGTCCAGTCTTCCTCTCCCGAGTTGCAATTTGGAACAGTCAAGTAGTACTAGTGGTGGTTCCTGTCCAAACTATTAATAAATAATATAATGCAAATGATTAATACTTTATTAATACTAAGCGATGTATTGAATAGAAAGTTATAAAATCAAATTGATGACAAGTGTAATTCGCGATTTTGAATACTCGCCTAAGAAAATATCGGTTCACCAAATTTTTGCACAATTTCGTAAAACAATAACAATAACTCATTAAAAAATTATTATATTGAAATAAATCAAAGCTCAAATTAAAAGCTACATTCCTCTGTAAAATCAAAATTGAGTTGAAGGCCATATTACAAAGAGGAATTTTTTTTTTATAAAACTATAACTTGGAAACAAATCGTAAAAAACCTTTGTTAAAAGAGAAATTAAATTAGAAATTTTAATATCTTTTAAACCTATCATAGCCCGTTTTTTAACTTAAAAATTTTGCATTTAATGTTATCGTTTTCGTCATTCGATTTTACGACTTTTCCTGTAATATATATATATATATATAAAATTAGTTTTTCAATATCTATCTCTTTTCTTGTTCCGTTTTTTCTGAGAAACATATATATGTAGTTCATTATCTTATGCGATTATCTATTGCGATTAGTCACTTAACTGATTAAAAATTTATATTTTTTTATCTGTTCCGAAGTGTTTATACTCAGAGCATGTTTATAATTGGCTTATATAACACGAAACAATTGATGGTGATTCTTGAGTATATGAACAAGAGTATATGAAAGCTTTTTTTCATTTTTCAAAATCTATTTTCAATATCTGCATTTACAAACAACATTTGTAAGCAACATTTTTTTGTAACTAAATTTTGATTTGTTGATTGTCAAAAAGAATGTTTAAGATTTAATTGAGCTTTTTTTTCATCTCAAAACAATGAAGTTTTGAAGACATAAAAAAATGAATAAGTGTATATGCAATGCAACCAATTTTATTTACCTTCGTCTGAAATTCCTGCACTTGATTCAAGTCTCTCGGATATCCATCCATGACGATACCGTCCGAATCTCGATTCAAAAGAATCTGCTGTTCTACAAGCTGCATTACGATATCGTGAGGGACCATTTCACCCGAAACAATTGCATCATTTACAATCATATTGGACGAAGCCATCGTTCTAAATAATTCTCCAATACTTATATGCAGCCAGCCTGACATATTACGAACAGCTTGGGTGCAAAGAGCCGCCTTATTACTTCCTGGTCCACCTAATATATACGATATACGATTATATTATGCATTATTTCTTAATAAGAAATTAATTAATTAATAAAGAGCTGCGGATTAAAGATTCAGCGACTAATAAAAGCACATAGCAAAGGAAAGACGTCAATATTGATTATTACGCGCGCGACGAAAAATTGGAAGGAATGCGCGCTTAGCAATTGCCAATTTTACGTAACGCTGCGCTACACCTTTTGCCGCTGATCGTGCGGATCCATGAATGTTTATCAATTAATTAATCGTTAATTATTGAGACTTTTTTTAAAAATAATATAGCACTTTTTTATTCAGTTTAAATCCGCTCTATTTACTCATGATCAATATTGCATTTTCTTTCAGATTATATATAGTATGCACATCATATGCACGCATGCATGTATATATTGAAATAAAATATACCTATGACCCAAATAAATGATGGCAATCCTTTTCTCGGTTTATCAGCAGTTTTTGGTGCGTCTATTGATATAGAAGCTGGTAGCCTATTATTAGTTCCTACAACTTGTTTGACTAATGCTGAATCCGTGGTCGATTCCTTTCTCCTTTCCACTTCAACCTGAATACGATATAATGCAATCCAATGATATTTCATAAAAAATAATTTATTAAATTTGAATTTATACTTACTTCGGCTTCTAAAGATTGAGGTACATCTTGATCGTGAATTTCACCGCTTGATATTCCAAGAATTCTGAGAACTGCATCTCGAAAACTAACATAGACCTCACTTGGGTTGCGTTCCCCATTTATCTATACAATTTTCATTTATATTTATAGTAAATATAATTTCCACATAGCAAAAATGTAATAAATATTAGTTTACTATTATTATAATTTCTGAAGCTTTTTATTTTCTGATTAAGCTTAACTTGTAGTTATGATGATTTTATTAATGGCTTCTCTATCTATGATAATGTAAATAGGTAAAACCCATTGGGTGAAATAACAAATAAAGTTTAATTACAAGTTAACCAAAAGTAAAAATTGTGCCTAAGTTATCTAGCTATATTATTTTTCAACTTCCTGATAAAGAAATCATTTTGTACAATAACTTTTTCGCGTTCAATATTAATATGTGCACTTGCCACCTTCCTTTTATCTCTTTTTAAAATAGTAATGTTTGAAAACAATTGATAATTCAAACAAAGCGTGGTTCGCGAACCATCTCTACCCAATTTTCCCCCATCACGCCCAAATAAAAAATTAATAACTCAAAATGAAAAATATTAACAAAATTTATATTTGATGGAGCACGTTAATAGCAAATTTGTTTACCTCAAGTAACATGCCACTTTGATCAAAATATTCTGCAACTGGCATTACGTTTCTATAAAAATTATGCAACTCCATTCTAGCTAATCCAATGATAACATGGCCGAGTTGCGCACCGAAATCAATTTGTCTCTCCAACACTTCTTGCCTCCACGATACAAGAATGACACCATTAACGATTTTTATCTACAAACATTTTAAATGCATTTTTAAAATATTATTTTATTGTCTTATCACTTATTCGAATACTATATATAATTAACAAGGGACCTATTGCTACACATAATGCTGCTAATTTTTACTTCTTTATAACCCTATTTGCATCAATTTGCATTTATAAAACGTAATTTTAGACAAAATTTTTTCTAGATTTTTAATTTTAATTTCAATTGTTATACGATATTATTCGTATATTGTTTCTACAGTAAAGTTTCCATTTCATTTTATACAATTTAACTACAGAATTTGTGTATTAAGCAAATATTGTTGTCAGATGGCAACTGTACGTTCCAAAAATAAATAATATTTTTAATTTTTTTTGTTTTTAGCATAAAATCATTTGTATTGACTATTTTTATATGTATAAAAATTTTGCAATTCTGTAAAGCCAATTCAAAGATATTCTAAAATGATAAAATGTCGGTAATTTGCTTCACTTTAAAATTCCCTTAAGAACTAAGTATGAGACACTCACTTTTTCGGCATATTCTACCACATCACGCATATTTCGTGGATATCCGCTTACAAGAAAAACTTTGGCTCCTGGGGACATTTTCATCTCAAGCATGAGTACTTCTGTCACAGTTTTGCTACTAAGTTGTCCAAAATCTTGCATATCTGTATAAAAATAGTTGAAAAAACGACATGTTGCACAAATATAAAATTTCTTATTTACTAATGTTATTATATTTAACATTAGAATAACCAATCGAGATGATTTTTATCTCCGCGGCGAGAAAATAAAGTTCAGTCACAGTAATTTTCTTCACTGATTGAGAATTCATTTCTACTTTCCTAATTTCTTAAATTCTTTTTTAAATATTGAACAAATTTGTACATAACAATCTTAAATACTAGTCACTTTTGTCACGGTGCGCTAAAATCTTTTATCTTCGATAGTTTGTTGCAACTTAAGAGTATTGAATTTTATTCAATTTCCACCTGAGTATTCCTCGGACGTCAAGTCATCCCAGCAAACGAGAATGGATTGAAATGAATTAAAATGGATTCAGATTTTCAGAAATATTAATTCACGAATGTTAAAATGAGTGCTTTTCAATCCTAAATGCATTTTTATTCATTTATAGGAATTATTGGAGCATATCTTTATGCCTTTTCAATCTAAAAATAATATTAACTTTTTCTGTGCATTGTGATATGAATACTGTTCAATTCAAAATTTTGAATAGGAAATGCAGTTTTTCCAATTGCATCGAATTTAATTTAATTGAATCCAATTGAATCCAATTAAATCCAAAAAAAAGTATTCGCTATTTAAAATATGCATTCGAATAAAAAAAATTTCAATCCATTTTAATCCATTCTCGTTTATTGGGATCCTTGTTGTTTAACAAATGTTAAACAATGATGACATTCGAAGAGCACCCAGTATGCCTCCGCATATACATATATGCACTAATCATAGTGAGTTACGAATCCTCCTAGTTATTCTACTGTTAATAATAGTTACTTTTAATTATGATGTAAGAATCATTCTAGATCTAAATGATTGTTTATGCAACAAAAGACTATTCACGAGTTAAAGAGAAAAAATTGACATATAATTTATATATGTTTTCAGAGAGATCACATATATTTATACCATTTAAATTGCACTTGTTAATTATTGTCCGCCTGATTTTTGTTATCTTTTGCATTTTAACAATGAACCATTAGTCATAGGAAGCGTTAAACATTTTGCCTTAATGTTAAAATATGCTTTGATGTATTTGACAAAATGTATTACGTCTTACCTATATACGATCGGCTTTTTGTTAAGATGCAAATGACAAGAGGAAATTAGTGAACATCAATATTGGGTTAAGAGGAACTAACCACTAGTTTATAGTTCTTGGTTATATTATTAAGCGCATTTTTTAAATAATTTATCGATATCGAAAGATCAGATTTATATCATAATTCAACTACCATTGTTATAATCGATTGAAATATGTATATGTAAATAAAATGTAGTAATCTATAAAATAGATGCACGAAGTGATATGAATTATGTGGAAAATATGGAAAAGAGTCTGAGGAAAGTGATTACCATAAAAAAATCGGTTCACTAAGAAAATAATCATGTTTAAAATTATCACTTATATGTAGTAAATAATGTAGACACATTAATAATATTATTACATACATTAATAATATCAAGAGAATCAATGAAGTATTAAAAAGACATGTATATATATTTTTATTTCATAAAAATAAATAAATATTTGATGAATATTACTAAAACTGTGCTTATATTAATTGAAAATGTCCAAACAAAAGAGAAATCTTCCTTCAAAAGAGAATAAATGTAAAAGCAATAATAATTGCTATTTTTTATTACTTAATATGAATTAATCAAAAAATTCAAGATACGTCTAGTAATATGACCAAAAACTGTACATCATGTATACGTATATCACTAATATATACCATTAAAATGTTATATAAATAAGAAGTAAATACGAACCATTTCCTAATGCATATTGTTGAAGAAGATCCATCATATTAATATGTGTTATTCCTTTTTTCTCCTGTATCAAATTGTCGCAATATGTCACCTTACCGCTACCTGGGCCTCCTATAATCATAGAATAAAACAAGTAATAGATTAGGCTAATGGGAATGCGTAATTATTTGTTTTTTAACGGTTCAAAAATGACATTAAAATACAAAAGGAAACTAGGTTTTAATTGAAATTTTCATTATCAACAAGAGAGTATATACAAATTCAATGTGGTCATATAGAATATGTATTATAAAATATATTGAAAATTATTCCTAAAATATGATTTCTGATGAATTCGCAACAATTGATATGTACTAACCAAGTACGAATATAACAGGAATTTTTGGTATTTCGAATTTAATTGGACCAATATTTTGTTTTGGGAATTGTCCATCTGGTGGAGTAGCCAAAAGACCAGCCTCTCCTCGCCATCTTCCTGTAGCTCGAGCATCGTTTTCCTCGAACATCTGCGATCCATTTTGTTGATCTAAAATACATTTGCTTTGTAATGTATCATGTATATGCGGTGGATTGAAATATTCGCTCTATTTAAGAAATTCAGTTTAAACAAAAAATATTAGTAAAAGTATCTTATAAAATTATTGTCAAATTGTATCGTTCAATTTCTCGATTTTAAATTCAATTTTTAAAATATCTGACAATTATGACCAACTACGACAAATGCTGCAACATGTAAATGTCTTAGTCAAAGTATTAATTTTATTAAATGTATACACTTACTAGTCAATGTATATATTACGTGTAGTAAATATATACATTGACTACAGTAGCCTACAGTAAGTATATACATTTACTGAGTTAACACTTTGACTGTGATAAAAAAAAAAGAATTCACGTTTCTCTCTCTCGCTCGATTAAAGAATTTGCTAAGAAATCTAATTGTATTATTCAACAGAAAGTGGTTTTTTTTTTTTAATACAAAAGCGAATGTAATCATTTTCCATAATTAGTTTTTTAGGCGCTAACGATACATTTTATTAAATTGTTCTATCAGGTCGCAATTTTGAAAAAATATGGCGATTAAAAAATTTAATTTAACGATTAAGTTGTAAAAATAAGGTCTTTTAGTATATTTTGGCATATTATAATTATGTGATGTGAAGCTTCATTGTAATAAAAATTAAATATATTGTTAATATATTGTTCAATCTTTAAAAAAAGTTACATTAATTACACTAGTTAAAATTTTTTTAATTATGAACAAGAGGTTTCTTTTAGATTTTTGGATGCCAAAAACAGCAAAAACAATATCAGTTAAATCACTAGGATGTTAAGTTTCTGAAATATCTTAAGGTGTAATGTGCAAAAAATGGCTTTTTAAATTATAAAAAAGGTTATCTTGAAATTCTGATCAGAAGTTACGATTGTATTGTTTATTTCCTACTAGCACATTACGTGCGTGCTGTGTATAATATAAATCTACTTTACTTTTTATATATATACATTATATATGTATAATTTCTTCATGTTCACTTTTTTTACGATATTATCTTAACTTAAATTAAGAAATTATCAATGTAGAATACATGTTCAATTTAAATCTAACACAATATTTATTATGAATAAAACCATCATTAGTTTCTTAAGTTCTTAAATGTCGTATATTGATAATATTATAAAAATCGTATATGTAACTACACAAACTAGAATATTACAAAAGAAAAAAAATTAAGACACCTCGAATTTTTCAACTAAAAATACTCATTAAATGAAATGAAATTCTCTAATTTGAACTATTATAATAATTATTATTCGTGGATATACTAACCAGTATCCAAGCAGATGCCCATAGTAAATTGTTCAAAGGCTGACACGATCCTTCTACGGCCATTTACGGCATTCACATGCCTCTGACAGATAAACTCATCCTTGCTTCAGCACATACAATGTTCTGAAGAATTACAATATGTAACTTCACAAAATTTTCACATCATGCAAGGATGTTTCATGTATTCTCAATTTTTGTAATCGATTTTTGGTAGCAGATAATCAGAAGTTATTTTAAGATGAATATACATACACTTGTTTGATTTTTTAAATTCAGTCCTATTTATCCATGGGACTTTATTTTCTCTCCTATGAAGCGACGTCTTAATGACGGAGGCGTACGTACGTGCCACGTGTTGATTTGTGTCACATCTATTCGACGTAATTTTTTTAATAGATGCTTGAGAATGAAAGCAAGTAAAATCAGTGTCCACATCGACGTTATCTGAGCTGTTGAAAAATTTACAAGTCCCGACAAGTCCACAAGCAAATAATTGCACGATTAATGTAATTCGGATGTTATATTATATGTTTTTAAATTGAATATGAATTGTTTGGATTAATGAACACTCTTAATACAAGACATTATTACATTTAAAAAATATATATATATGATCTCGAAAAGATGTTTGAATATTAATTTTCTGATCATAGCAAGATTCTACCTCCTATATTTGATATTATTTTAATATTTTTGTTAAATATAATATTTTATGATCTTTGCTTTAGAAAAATCAAATTTCTATCAAGTTCATTGATAGCGATTATTAAATGAATCATTTTTATAACTATTTCAATGCAAAATTAGCATAAATGTACTTTAGAATAGTGTTTTGTTAAGAAAGAGAAAAATATCATGTGAACAAATTAACATTCATCAAATAACAATATCAAATTATAAGATATATTATCACTATCACTAAATTCAAAAAAATAAGAATATAGTAAATAAATTTCAAAGGTCTCCTTTTGCAGTTAAATGAAAAAAATAAGAAGAAACAAATTATATGGAACTAATATTTTTTCTTTCTTGAATATCAATAAAATAGAAAAAACATATTTGATCTATCAATGAGCTTGATAGAAAATGTTTTAATAACTTAAGAAATTTGTAAAGTATAGATTTGCTCAACTTTTTATTGGACCGCTTCCAATTTTGTAGTGCTGCTTATATAGTGTTTTTATAGTATTTGAAATACGCTTAGCAAGTTACACGTAAATACATATTAATTTTACTTTTCCACTCAACAATATAACTATAATATAATACACGTGTTATATTACAGTTATATTGTTGAGTGAAAAATTACAACATGCACCTTACATGTAATTTGTTAGGCGATAAGAAGGATAAAAAAAGAAAACTGATGTTCGCTCGATTTATATTACAGATTTTCTCTAAAAAATTATAATTTATCATAACTTTGAATAATTCATTCAGCACATAATTTCTTTTCTACATGATTTTATATTCTAAATACTAAATAAAAACACTACATGAGCCAAATTGGAGGCAGCCCAATGAAAAGTGTTACTCAATGAAATAATATTGCATTTTATCAAAAATACAATATTACGAATAAATCTATTTATTTATTTATTTATTTATTTGTTATAATTAATCTTGCGTAGAAAAAGTAAACAATAATGTACATAAGTGTCAAAATAATAAAATACTTGGTTAATTAAAAAAAAAAGAAAATATTATATGTGAGTAACATGAAATATAACAAAAATTCACATAGCAAAGAGAAATTTATTATAAAAAGAAACTAAAGCAAGTTGAAGAATGATTAAATGCAAAGAAACAAAATTAGTATTAATGTTTAACATATAAATTAAATTCTTTGTTCCAATAAGACATGATTCGTGTTAGATAAATTAGATATACAGAAAGAATTTTTTTTTTAATTTACTCTGAAAATATATGGTAGTTGTGATACAATACAATATTTTAAAGTTTTTATCACGCTTCAGTAAAAAAAATTTACTTCAGTAAAATTGATCAAATTTATACTTTATTGTA
>Ga0157363_1003322_pt1 | contig 14521 bp, 8 predicted proteins | sample AttsexASBM1_FD_111477 | JGI IMG/M metagenome (GOLD analysis project Ga0157363, IMG submission 111477) | Fungus gardens microbial communities from leaf cutter ant in Ribeirão Preto, State of São Paulo, Brazil - Atta sexdens ASBM1 | ecosystem: Host-associated > Fungi > Mycelium > Unclassified ...
ACCGTGACAATCTCGTGATCATTTTATCTCAAGACAAAAGAAAACACGATCTTTCTCTCTTCCTTCATCTTCCTGTCGTTCTCGGGGATAGAATATTTTTAATTTCGACGAGGAGAGACCCTTCTTTTGTGGCGGCGAATATACGTCGTAAACGCTCGCACACGAAATTTAGAACCATGAAGGACGGATAGTACCGAGATCTGCGCAGTCCTTTCCGAGGTATTCAGCTGTCAGTCAAAGTACGCGGAGTCTCGGTAGTCCCCGAGAACATCTGCTCCCGAAGAACGCGATACGTCGAGGGACGGGGGCGTTACTTACTCGATCTCGTTCTCCTTCTTTCCCTCTCTTTTTCTCTTCCTGTCATCCTCCACGTGCGCACTTTATTCTTCGCGGTTCATCCGGAAGGAATTTGTCGGATGTCTACAATCCTTATGAGACGATATAAAAAAATACGGACTATTATCATTGAGAATTGCCAAGTTAAAACAAGAACAAAAGACTAATATTTGTATTTATTTTAATTTTTATAACGCTTTGCAATTGTAATGTATTTGTAATGTACACTAAGAGAAAATTGTATAATATTGGTTATTACAATTGCATGCTAAAATAATAATTGTATTTAAATTATGGTAATTGCAACTATTTTTTTCTCAATATACTTGTTTCAATTTTCGAGACAAAAAGTATTTGTAAATGTGTATGCAAATATAACAAAATTATTAAATATTCAGAACAACTTAACATTATGAAAGAACTAACTAGACATGTGCTAATGAAATTAATTGTAGCAAGTTAAATAATGCTGACTGAGGTGAGGAAACTTGACTTCTGCGTATTCGAGATTCAGAATGATGTCGCGTGATTTCAGCTTGCGCGCAATATAGCAATATGGCAAAGATTGGAATTCGATTGGATCCATTTGTTTAGATTCATTAAGTCTTCGAGATCATTAAAGCAACGTTGACCAAAACTTATTAACTGAGCTATCAATTAAACTATTGACTTATATATAATTAAATCTAATGGCCAACGTGTTATTATCTTAAGGTTTCCTAATGGATTTCAATCTATCGCCAATATAAGTTTCATCTGAAAAATGCTATTATGTTATACAAGATGGAAATGCAGTATAAAATTCTCTCTAAATAAGGAGAAACTAAACTAACAATAAATATTGAAAACAAGTATAGTTCAAAACAGTATATATCTTCCAGCAAGAATAGATGAAAACGATAAATTTTTAAATATAATGTATTAAATATACAGAATGTTTGTCCATTTTAAAGAACCCACTGAAATATCTCGAAAACACTGCGTTAAATCGAAAAATGTTTCAGATAAAAGTTTATTGACTTCGAAGAAAGATATAAGATAATATCATTGGTTTAACTTTGGGTGGCGTTGTTAAAGTCAGAGCACTTTGAATTTTTTAAATGGAATCCCCCAAATTTTTCATTCAGTCGAACCTCTGTAAAGTTAATCTCCGTAAAAATTATAATTTAATCTCCCATATATATGCTAGCGCATTTGTTTATTTTTATAGAGATTCGACTGTATTCTTATAACTTACCCCGAGAGCTTTTTCAAACTTAATAAAATATTTTTTCATTAAATACTTTTCGAGTTATAAGACTTGAAAGTTATAGTATCGACGGCATTAGCATTACTCAAAATGCCCAACCGGCACGACAGCTAAAATCTCTTAAATATTGTTTAGGATCTTTGTTCGTCTTATTTTCATTTTTGCACAAAAAATTTTTTACTATAAAATGAAAATAAAAATCTTCCAATGATCTTGATTTTGATAAATGTTATCCGGCTCATGATCCTGAACCTTGGGTAATGCTAATGCCGGCGGTATTGTAATTTTCAAGCCTTATAACTCGAAAAATACTTAATAAAAAAATACTTCATCATAGTGTTTTGAAAAGCTCCCGAGATAAGCTAATACAAGAATATATAAAAAATGAGTTTTATTTAAAAAATTCGAAGTGACCTTGTCCTAACCTTTGACAATGTCATTCAAAGTCAAATCAATGTTACCATCTTATGTCTTTCTCAAAAAACATTTTTCGATTTAACGCAGTATTTCCGAGATATGTTAGTGAATCCTTTAAAATGGGACACTCTATATATTGTAAGTGTATTTATAAATACATTTATAGATATATTAAATATAATTGTAGATATAAATATTATAGATATATATTATAGATATAAATATATATATTTAATATATTTATTTAAATTTAAATAAGAAATCGAAGTCTACAAATTTATAGGTATATTATAACATTTTGAACAATATGAACATATAAGATACTTGTTAACTTTTCATTACTTAGCGAAGTGTCCAGGACACTCTCATCTCATAAATTCGCTAAATACATATTTGAATGCTTTATACACATTATTACATCTATCGCAATTGTTTCACAAAAAACATTTTAAAAACATTTTTTTTTGCATTTATCTTTATCTAAAAGATGAATAGAATATATCTTTATTTAATTGTAAATTAAATAAATTTAATTGTAAATCAAAGAGAATAATCAAAATTAAGATTTAATATTGGAGTTGAAAACAACTCACACAAATAATTATATCAAAAAAACTATGCAAGTAATGTAGAATTAATAAATTCAGAAGAAAAAAGTAAACTTTTAGAATAAGTCATACAGTTTTGAACTAAATGCACGATACTCAAAAAAATTTTTTTAATTTGTTGGGTGTCTCAACCATACTCAGGTAGAAAATATGGATTCATTCATGTTCATCTATAATGAAAGTCGGTTGTAAATTTTAAAGGAGACCTCCTATGGATTTGAGAAGACGTTGCTATTGTTGAATTGTCAGGTCGTATTCGTATTTCATTTGTTCGAAATTTGCTAGAACATTTTCCTCTAGCCATTTGTTTTTCTCGTTTACTTATATTTATATTTCTTTAACTCAAAAATTTTTCTGCGATAAAACTTATATTTTTGAAAAATTGAAAAATTGAATACCAAATTAAAAAGCAATAATTAATTAAAAATATTAAAATTAGTACAATTGAGATGTAGAATTTAATTGTTTGATACTGTAAATTATTATTCCTGAAATCTGATAAAATTCCATCTCCTTTTTCTAATATTTTTATTTTGATAACGCAACTTAGAGGGAGAGCGAGCAAATTCTACGATTGACAAAGCACGATGCTGTTGAACCCGACAAGCGCAGTTCGATTTCTCCAGAACTATGTTCTTGTGATGTAGTCTTCTGTGAATTAGGAACGAAGAGCAAGAGAGAAAGAGAGAAAAAAAGAAAACTAAGACATCCCCTATCTCAGTGTATCGCGTTACTCCCTCGTACATACCTGCACGCTTTGAAAGCACCGATCGCTGATCTCGCACTCTTCTTTCTTCTGTCGAAGACAGGCAAGTCAACGGAAAAGAAAGGAGAAGAGAGAGAGATGTTCGATCGCGCAGTCGACAGCACGAAGGATAATCCTAGAAGGGTGTCATCGAACTCAATGGTAACTCGTTAACGCGACCATAGAAAGCCGATACGTTAAAATAAAAAAAAATTACAGAAAGTAGGAACTACTGGTAGCGCATCAAATCGACAACGATGCTCTGGATTTTCCGACTAGCTTCGAAAATCCGATAAATGTACAAAAAAAAAGTACACAAAAGTACGTACATCAACTCGTTTATTCATTCTAGCATCTGGTACTGCTTTTTTTATTTCCACAACGTATTTCCGCCACGGAATCGATTCGAGTGATTGTTAATTATGATGGAAATAAAAAATTAAAGACAATAATGATATAAGATACAGTTTTCAAAATAATTCAAAACACATGTGTTTTTCAGTGCTAAATCTAGCACTGCTCAACCGCGGTGTTTAAAATTCTCTTATATGAAAAACAGCTAAAGCACGAGAGAAGCACGTCGGAAGGAAAAAAGACGTGGGTGATGCGATATAAATGCACCGACTGTTATCGATGATCTCGTTCTGGAAATAAGGCTAGTATGAATGGTGAACGCAGCTAGGAATCTCATTCACGAACCCTTAGTGTCCATTTCGAATGGACATCTTTTGGCGTGACATCGTCTCTCACGAGCATGATTCAATAAGAAAATAATTATAAGGGAAAAGGACCGCCTTCTACTCAAATTTCACATAGGTAAATCTCTCGCATCGAAGCTGAATCTTGGGGTAATATCCTAGTTCTTAAATTTCGAAATCACCGATAAGCGATATCGAAATGTGTGGTCAAAAAAATGTATTCAAAATAAAAATGCTTATTATTTTGTTGAAGATAAAAATAAAAACTATACATAAATGAATTTCATTTATTATATATACATATACAATAGATATTTATTTATCTTTATTTACGTTTGAAATTTTAAGTTATAACTGTTTGTTTAACGGGGCATCAATAATATTGTTCAAAATAATTGACAATATTATTGAATAATTAGAGGTCGATTTACACCTTTCGGTAATAAAAGAATTAAACAATATAAACTGAATTCATTGAACATATATTAAGATATATAGTATCCTTATCAACCGTTTCGTGGTTCACGAGACATGCATTCAGAGGCGCTCTTATCTCTCTTCTCTTTTTTCTAGAAAAACGTCGGATACCTCGTCACTGCACAGTAACAACGTGCCGAGGTTTACGAAGAGAGAATAAAGATTAACGCGCGAGTTGCTGATGCGAGTGGTGCTAGTGCGACGGGTTAACGATTTTTCTCCCTCTTCCCCGGGACGGAAACGAGTTCCCAACGAGTTCGAGGTCCACGTCGACAGGTTCGTTATCGTAACGGTGCCTTTGTTTGCGAAACGTTTTATTCTTATTTGCGTAGTGCGCGAGCGAGCGCTATTTCAGGGTGCACGCTTTTGGAACTCGCGTAACCGCGCGAGGGTCATCCGTATGTACGTTCTGAAAAGCGAAACGACACCGCGGGACACCGTCGGCCATATACCGGTAAGTACACAGGTGGCTCGTCCCGCTCGTGCCTTCACCGTCTGCAAGCAAGATCTCTCCTAATCTCGACTCATGAGGCTGACAGGATTAGGCTCGTTAACTCCGCGAGTATATATACACTCTCTTTTTCCCACGCGAACTCCCATCCGGTTTTTTGTCCCGCGAATATGATCAATATTGCCGCGACCGGCAAGGTCTTATCTACTTCGTGAAATTTGACGCGACATTAACGCAACGTTACTGGAACTGATGCTAAATTAATGCCAGAACTAATTAATTTAGGTAAAACAGCATAATTCTCTAATTGTATTCCAAGTTGAAAAAATTTATTTTATTCCCACATGTATGTGTAGATAATATGAACGCTCATTTAATGTGGAAATTGAATTATAACATTTAAACAAATTAGGAATTAGCAAATAAATGCACAAACATGTATGTATTGCGTAAAAATATCACGTAATTTTTGTGTCACTATAATTTATTTTGATTTTTATTAAATCAACAAAAAATTATATTTAATTGAAGTAGAAGGTAAGATGCAAGCTTTTAACACAAATTATTATATAATAGTGTTACATAATAATTATTACATAATAATAAATTGTGTTAAACGTATACTTGATAACTTTTATGTATATAAAATATATAAATATGATGCAAAACGAATAGGTTATCGAATGGAATCGCTACGGTTTTCACACAATAACCATGGAACGAAATCCTTCCAAATATGTTATCTTGGAATCTGTTTTTCCAGCAGGCTTCGGAAACGATTGGTGCCCACGCGATCATTTCTTCGATCTATTTGCAGAAGAACGAAGCGGTAGCGAAAAGAAACGCGAAGAAGACACGGAGAGAAAAGGCCAACAAAAACTTACTGAAATTTTTCTCTGACGAATCTATTTGGAGGAAAAGCCTATTAGGATTCCTGGGTCTGGACCTAAGAGTCTAGCCAACTCAGCGAATCACAAAATCCTACAACAAAGAGCGGCTGCACGAAGCAAGAAAATTTTGCTATCCGTGCTTTCTCTCTTCCCTTTCTCTTTCTCTTTCTCTTCTCTTCTTTTATTTTATTTTTATGTATTTTCTTATTTTCTATATTACATGTTTGTTAGTTTTTTTATTTCTTCTTGTACTCCTACTTATCGATTACTATGATTGTTGTTTTTCTGTTCTTAAAGAAATCTTTAACCTTAAGATAATCATATAGTGAAAACGGGCCTAAAAAAAGTTTAATATCTATCAAAAATTGAGTGAAATAATCAAATAATCTCAAGAGTGAAATGTTTGGTTAAATATAATAAAAATATATAATAAAAAATAATTTTATTTTTTTTAATATTTAGTAATTATTATCAAATGATTAGATAATATATTAGATAATATATTATGATGTTATTATGCATTAAGTTTGGTAATACTTATTAAATATTTAGAAAAGTAAAATTATTTTTAATTATGTTAACTGAATATTTTTTTGTATGTATGAAATTATTTCATTTGATCCAATATTTAATAAGGATTACCAGATCTTTTTTCAATGCAATATCTTACAATAAAATATTTTATCTTTACTTTATGGTTTTCTCATAAAAAAAATTAAAAACATCATTTATCTTAGTCAGAAATATATAAACTTGAAATATATAAAATTGTGTTTCTTTTTGGGAGTCCTTTTCAAATTTCTTTTTTGCCTATGATGAATAATATCTGTCAAACAGATTTTTGGCTTAAAAACTCATAAATATATTTTGTTTGTGTTACCCCGATTACTGTAAATAAATTGTGAAATTTATTTCTCTCAAATTTACATTTTATATTATCCGTAAATATCTTATATTATCCATAAAGAAACGGAAGTCCGATTATTTTATGGGTCTCAAAAATTTTTCTGCCGTCGTTAAAGTTATAGCATTACATTTTTATGCTACTTTTTGAAACTCACGAATGACATTTTATTGTACGTCCTTCCTCAAGGAAACCAGATTTTTGACGGTTGGAAAAAATTGCAGGCTGCCAATATTACAATTAATTTGCTCGTAAATTTTCACGTTAGGGAGTTCCCGAACAAGTCTTGGGGGATAATTTATATATTTCCTGGGTCGCGTCGAAGGTGTTCTACGCACACCTGGCAGTTTCGATGAAACTTTACCTGAAAATCATGCGATGATAGCTAGACAGCGCGTCGCACCAACTTTCATATTTATTTTTTCATTCATTTGTACTTTCGTTGTAATTTGGAAAAAATACAAAATATAATATTGATGCTAATAATTTTATACAGAATCAAAGTGTGTATTGTCATATTAAATTTATATGATTGCATAATGAAAGAAAAAAAAAGGAAAGATGCATTAATATTATATCAATTATAATAATTAACGACAGATCAGCATCGTTGATAAATTAACGTCATGCGCGCCGGAACTTTGAAATTGTTTGTAACACCGACAAATCGCGAGACATTCGCGAAATCACATGCGATATTTCTTTCCAGTCGAATTCCACGATGCGATTTCCTGCGAACTTCGCATCACGTAGAGGGATGCCAGAAAGAGGATCATGTCCCTCTCGAAATCGTCTAGAAATTCTAGGCAGAGCATTCTCCGCAAACTTTCTCCACAATAATTCAACCAAGATTGAGAAACGGTAGAGTATAAAGAAAACGAAAGAGAATCGGCATTCTGCACTTCGAGAGATTCTTTTACCTTATTTGGTATCAAATTAAATATAAGATGCAAAATTAATTATTGTCTGAGGGACAACAATTATTTTGGAAAACGTGTTAAAGCGAAGTCTTTGAAAAAAATCTTTTTTTAATACTCTTTACGGGCTTTAATAATCTTACGGACGTAGAAATATGCACAAATATGTTATACCCTTTTACATATAAAACAAATATACGAACAGAATATTTATTGCACAAAATCGAGAAAGAAAGATTTCTTTCCAATAGCAGATGATGTATCACGTCAATATGTAGCGTATCGCTTGACCGATACTTTCTCGTTATTTTAACCACAGAACATTTGCAGTTGTTAAAAAACTTGTGTTAAAAAACGAAAAGGTAAAATAATTGGAGAAGCGCTCCAATAATTTTATTGAGGAAGGGAGAAGCAAAAAGTGTTCTATCCTTCTAAGTCCTTCTAATGGTAAGTCGGCGTTTATAGTGAGGAATCCCAGCTTTGCAGAGAGAGAGAGAGAAAATCGAGAAAGAAGCGCATTTTGACTTCTTGAACCAGTCAATATGCTAAAGTAAGTGAAATCGAACTTTACTATACGTGTCTTTATACTTGTTAAATTAACACTAAAAAATTTAAAACCTGTTTAATTTACAATAATAATAATAATATCAATCTAATTTTTAATTTATCAATTTAATTGTCATATTATTATATATATCCATTATATAATATCACTTTATATTATCAATAGCTTAATTCTTGCAATTCATAAAATATTGTCAAATACGCTTGCCATCGTGAAATTCCTGACGGAGTGAAAATGAAATCGCTGGATAGGATGTACGGGCATTACCGATTCTATTCGCGAATTCAATGCGGCGTGTTAATTTTCGTAATAGAGCTGAATGCTCAGGCGAAGTCGATTTTGCGGTTTCTATAAAGTCAATACCGAGAACGTAATAATAGCGGATTCTTCCACGAGACGAGACAGTCTCTATTGAGTTTTCAATAGAACTCGCGCGATCAAAGGACTCTCACGCGCCCCTCTTTTCCCGAAACAGGACCGTATGCCACGGGGAGAGGCGCCAAAGATGCCCCTTGGCGCCTCCCGCTTTTCATACCGTCGATAGGCGGCCATAAGTGCATTCACCGTGCAAATCGGGTTGCCTTGAGAGTGCAACAATACGCAACAGGTGAAGCAGAGATCGGTACGCATTCGGTAACAGACGGAGTTCCATTCAAGAAAAGAATTCCGAATGAAAATTGTGTCAATAGGTCGGGCGAATATAGTTGGGAAATCCGGTAAAAGGACTGTAATTTAGAAATAACGATACTCAACTTGCTTTAATTTTAAAATTTTTAGCTCTTATCAACGATACGCGAAATGGAGATTTTAGTTTTACAATGCAAGTATTTCGTATTTATCTAATGACTAATTTTTCTTCTTCTACTAGCCCCCTGCAGACCAAATTTTTTTCGCTCAGTTTCTCGTAGAGACTAACCCTGAATATTTTTCCCTTTAGTTAAACTACCTGGATGAATAACTGAATGATTCAAGGACGATCGTGTTTTTGTCAAAGGGTTTTAAGATCTAAAAAAAATATGAGAAAATGCAGGTATACTCTTTAAAAAACATTTAGTAATGCGGTTGTATAATTTTTATATAAGTCAAAACTTTTTGTTTTTTACTTTTTTATACAGTCATAAAATTAATTATCCCAGATAAAATTAATTGTGAAACTAGTATTATCATTAATTTGAATAATAGTCTGAAGAATCGATATAAAAGCGCACTCTTCGGATAATTAATTTCATGATTGTTCATAATAATTTGAAGTAAAATCAGCAAAACATTTAAAGTTAAAAAATCATCAGCCACACATCACTAGGATCTTAATTAATAATAATTATACGCGAATCAATTATTCATACATGAGAACTCATAAAATAATTTTAATAAATAAAGTGCTTTCTCATTTGCAAGAATAATTTTGTTTTAAGAATTTACAAACTGAGGAAGCTCAACTAACACTAATATAGAATTAATGAAATTACCAATCAATTCAAATTTTTGTTATTGTTGAGAAAAAAAAGTTCGAGTAAAAGAAAAGTTGGAAATAAGTTGGAAGTCATTAGTCATTTTCATCCTTATCACTCTGTTTTTCATTTCTCATACAGCAAGACAATCTTTAATCCTAATTTTATTCAATGACATAATCAGTTATTTCCAGAAACCTAATTTGTGTGGCAGCGGCACGACACGAAAATTCGCTTCGCATCGTGGCGTTCCTTTGCGTATTTTCGGATGCGCATTTTAAGTATGATAATTTATGTGGAGGTCAACGCGAGCATTTAAGTTGGCGTCACGCACGAATTCGGTTTCGATTCTTCATGCGTTTCGTGTGACATGAAAAAAATGGAGTGATGCTGCGTCTAAATATGTAATTTTGAATATATAATCGATTATACAAGATTCTCACAAAATTATCATAAAATTTATAATTTATACATCGAAAATCAGATCTCTGACGGGAACGTAAAGGTAATGTGTTTTTAAAATAAATTCGTGTGCACGTTGTAAGCAAGACGATTAATAATACATTAGAAAAAATCGTGTTATTTGATTCAACGCGGAACTTTATGCTAATCTGTTCCTTTTTTGATTATGAATGCGTCGCGATTTAAGATGATATTTACTTATATTCAACAAAAAGAGATAATATTTACTTATATTCAACAAAAATAAAAATTTAATATATTTCTAAGCGTATCTAATTATTTAGAGAAAATGAATATAAATTTCTAAATTTTTCTTCGATTAACAAAATTATTTAGAACAAAGGGACTACGTAGAAGACTGTTAGAGAGTCTGTTTTTCACTCATACTAAAAAGAACATGGTTTCGGCAAGGCGAAGCCGGCCATATATCGTGCAACGAATACAGGATGCGTCCACAAAGGCTAAATTAAACGGTTCCGTCGGCATTCAACCCTTTCGATCTAGTACAGCCACAACCCTCTCTACGAACTGCGCGCGTACCAGCATTATCTATCCATCGGAGTTCCTCCCTCTCGCTCTTTTTCGTTTCCCTCTCGAAACCACTCTCCCTTCGTGTATATCGGCCTCGAATCAAGATGAATAAATATAGAATGCCGCTTTCTATTAAACTGCACATAGCTTTGCATCCAAGAGCAAAGATTTCTGAAGTACCTTATATATACGAGAACTTTTATATGCTGTTATTTGAATAAAATTTTATTGCACCGATCCCTTTCAAAAATATAAGATCTTTCTATATTTTGCGATGTGTGAAACCGTACGAAACAAAATCCTTCAATGTGATTGGAAGTGTGATGTAAACCTCGGTGCAAGTAGAAGGCTCTGAGTAAGTAGCTACTTGCATCACGGTTTTGATCTGTCGAATAGATTAACTCTACAAAAGAAAACACATAAGATAATAATCGCATAAAGCACGAACGAGCGAAAAAAATCAGCGAATTCCAGAAAAAGAATCCACGATCTTGAGAAAAAAAAGAATGAAAAATGGGGCGGAGTAAATAAGGAGTTTCCGACGGGGAGGGTAAAGCATTTTTCACTCATTTCCACGTATATAAGAAGGAAAAACATACTTTTACCTGAAATTTGCCCTAAATCCCATCATCCTTCGTTTAAACTCCGTACCCGATTCGTCTCTTCGATTCCTAACCTTTCCTATGAGAAAAATCTACATTGATGGTAGCAACTGAATGAGAGGAGCGACGTGTTGCAAACTTCGAGAGAGATGTCCTTTTGTATTCGAAAATTCGTCTCGGCATAGCAGGCGGATATGGTGGGGCTCTAGTTCTACACCCACAATCCTATAAATTCTCATAGCTACCTGAATCGTCCCCTGAGGATCTCCGGTTTTCTAAAATCGCACGTGTACCTGCAAAAGGACCAGCTTTCTCACGGCAATTTAACGGAGTCCCGCGGTGTCTACATCCGTCATTTCGATGGGCGAACATATATATATACATCATTTAAAATATACGATACAGTCCAAAAAAGTAGACTCCTCGTTATAAATTAATCCATATTCTATATTTACTTTGATCGGTTTCATTACATTTAGAGCATAGATTTTTTAATCAAATTTCTTCCTTCCTTTCTATGAAATAAACGACTCTAGTTCATTTTCTTATGCATTATGCGTTATCTCTGTGCTATGCGCCCTTAAACTATTTCAGAATTCACAGCTTGCTTTAGTGTAGAATAATTTATGATATATTTTCTACTGGAAAAATGATGCAGCACCAGTGTTGTGCTCAATTTTGATGAAAACTATACTGCACTGCCTGGACACATTGCAGAGGGCAATAATAGTGTCAGTGGAACGCCACTGTTCACATACTGTTATCACAGTATTCTTATTCATTTTATAAACTTCACCTAATAGCAGAAACCAGGAATAGCAAGTAACACGCATTACTTGTAATCCTGTTCGCTACTTTTTTATAATAATGACTTGATTTAATAAATGACGATACAATTTTTTTATAGTAACGATAAACGCTAGGATTAGAATAGTTACTTTTAAAAACTCGTAATAATACGAGTTATTTTCAAAACTGTTCCAACTGTGGCATTATATCTGAATTGTACTAGTTTTCCCAGCAGAAAGCGCTATTAGTCGATTATTTCCAGGAGTTGAAAACTACAGAATATAGCTGTCGCAGATGAATATGTTTTTTTTTAGAAATACGGAATAAAAGAATATTATGGAAAATCATTTATACATTAATTATGATATTCGCTATATGACGTTATCAACGTTGACGACGAGATATTACGTTTCTTATGATATACGAATTATTTCATCGAATGCAAATTCATGGAGAGCGACGTACAGCACGTTAGCAATTATTCATCGACGAAGAAGTAGTAATCAGAACCAGTAGTGTGTAGTTCGCCTCTGATCGATTCACCGCTATCTCGTCTTTTCTTCATCGTCTTCGCCGGTAGACATCATCGAAGAGGATAAGAAGAGGTTCTCCTTTGCCGTGCCATCGTTCGCGACAGAGTGACGGAGGAAGTCGATAGACCAGAGGAAAGATGAGCGCAAAGGTCGCGGAAAGTGCATCGTCACGTGCCTCTATTAGAGATCCCGTGGAAAGACTTTTTGCTCGCGTTCCTCTTGCATAGCTACCATTCGACACTCTCTCTTTCTCTCTTTTCCTCGTCATCGTTTTCTCGCACTTTCATCCATCCGCGTTCACTTCGCACGCGTCTTCTCTCCTCTCTTCCAATACGTTATATAATATTTTTATGCAATTCGATCACCGTACCTGTCACTACCCATGTCGATTCGAGAAAGAAAAATTTCGAAAAATTCTAACTAAATTTTAAAAAATATATATAAAATCAGATTATAATTAATTTATAACTGTAATAGTGATATTATAGTGATAGTGTGTATAATAGATTATATAATGACATTGATCTATTTTTCTTACCTAGAACTCTCTTTCGACAAATATCGAACATATATCTATTTCATTTTAAGTCTCATTTTCCAAAAGTGTATATTAGTTCAGCCATAGAAAACAGACCTTTTATATATATATATATATACAAAGAGCATAGATCCTTATATACAAATAGCAGAAATAGTAGCCAACTAACATGCACCAGTGCATGATATACATTTTTTCACTAGAATATATTGCAAGCCAGATTGCACCAATATTATTTTAACTTTAAGCAAGGCTCAAAATTCTCTCCTTTTCAGTTTCTTTCGGCGAGAAAGAAGAGAAAGAGAGAGGGGAAGGGAGAGAAGGGGAGGGAGGGAGACAGGGAGGGAGGATGGGAGGGAGGGTGGGAGGGAGAGGGGGTGAGAGAGAGAGAGAGAGAGAGAAAGTTTGAGCTTCGCTTAAAGTCAAAATTAAGAACGTAATCTTTAGATTAGCTTTTTAAAGAGACAAAGCAGTATTTTTCTCTTTAATCTGATTGGCTCCAAGAAAGAAAATGGCACTATAATCATATGATTTAGACCGTAAATCAGTATGCTTATATTAAAAAAATGGCAGCGGTGACTAAATAAACTGACTTATTGTCAGTATCTTTAGTTTTCTAAAGCTCTAATATCTTCAAAAATAGTAAAAACTTTTCAAATATCTATAAATCATGAAATTTAAAAACAAAAAGGATTTAACTACAATGTTATTGTAGTATATTGTTGTAGTATATTATTGTAGTATATATGTCAAGCTTACGCCGTTTACGAGAAATGACAACAATCAGTTGTTTAATAAAATGCAATTTTCTATTTTGTAAGCATGTAATAATTTATTTTTCTATTTTTTATTTAAAAATCTTAAGCATTCAAAAAATTCAGGGAGATTCATAAAAAGATCCACGAAATATTTTCGTCGTACTTTTTTCCCCTTCATACTTTGCACTTTCCCCGATGATCGCGAAGAAATCCCCGTCTACTTGAATACAGAGCTCGGATACAGAGCGGGAGGAAATATTTTTATTGGAACGATTGGGGCTGACATGCGAGGGTTCTTCGACTTCGTACACGCAGAATCGCATCATGGATCATGCTCTAAGATCCTGAACATCTTCTCACAGAGAACGAACTCACGAAAGATCTATCGAAAATTCAATCAAATAATACTAACAATAAAGATAAAAATTACTGAAAAAAATTTTTACTATCACTCATTATCAGAATATCATTCATTACTGAAAAAAACTAGAAACATTAAATAAAAAACCAGTCCTGAAAGTTTTGTACTTAGATATATATTTTCTTTGAACATTTAAAGGCATATTATTGTTCTAGAATTCAGTTTTTGTATTCATCCAA
>Ga0157363_1003323_pt1 | contig 14520 bp, 14 predicted proteins | sample AttsexASBM1_FD_111477 | JGI IMG/M metagenome (GOLD analysis project Ga0157363, IMG submission 111477) | Fungus gardens microbial communities from leaf cutter ant in Ribeirão Preto, State of São Paulo, Brazil - Atta sexdens ASBM1 | ecosystem: Host-associated > Fungi > Mycelium > Unclassified ...
ACAACATCAATTATTCCTGTTGATACTTTTCATCATCTGTCAATCATCATATCCTTATACTGAACCCCTGAAACACTATTCAGCCCCAGTATCACAACCAGTGAGTATCTTATTTGTGATAGTCTAATATCTCAGATATTTGTTATCACTTTTGTATATCCCACATATATATGTCAGAATTGAAAACAGTAGACTTTAATTTTATTTCTTTCTCATTTTTATTTTTATTTCTATTTATTTTCTTATTTGAAACTTAAGGTTAATATAATATTGGAGGTGAAATGGCATAATAAAAAACCCTCCCATTTATATGTATTATATATTATACCTATCTCTAACCTACTTGAGATTGTGGGTCCAATTCCATAGTAATTCCTTATTGTAGGCAGCTATATAAAGGTTGTAGTTCAATCCCATAGTAATTCCTAGGAATATCTATAGGCACAGACTACTACTGAGCTCTATATAATAAATTGATAACATTGAATAAAAATAGATAAATAAAAAGGTTAGTGTGATATCATATGCAATAGTTATAATTGTCATATATCATATAATTATGTGATACAGAGAAGATCATAGAAGGTTCTGAAATAACATTATATAGTATAGCAATAATATGTTGGTTTTATGAAAAGCACATGGACTTAAGGGTAGGTTAGTTATAGTATGTATACAGATCATAGTTTATAGTATATAAGATAGACTAGTTTGTAACAAGAACTCCATTGATTTCTCTTGTGTTAATATTAGATATAGTTTATATCTTATTATTAAAATCCAATAAAAGTCTCTTAGAAGTCAAAATGATTAAGTAAGCATTATCCAAGAACATGAAAGCAGAAGTTGGAATGACATTTGGCTTCAGCTTATATATTGTATCTTTATGAGTTGTATTGGTTACATATTTTAAATGAGTACTTGGAAAACTAAAATGACGAGGCTACCAGAAGGTAATAAGATATGTTATCACTAACACTGGAAGATAATGTCAGTTTTGGTCAATTTTCAGAATAAGACTATTACAGTGTAAACTACTAATATACTAAGTACACTATCTAAAGTAGTTGTCTAGAATAGAGAATACTAAGCAAGTTATCTTGGTTTCTAATGATCCTCAAATATTAGGAATAGAATTTCATGGAGTTAGCAAGAGTCCAGTGAGAATGTCTAAGGTGAAATAGTGAAAGGTGATCCACACTGGAAGAGATCAAGGAGTATAAATAAAAAAAGAGATATTATCTATAGGTTGGGACAAATGTGGCTAGAACAAAATGTGACAGTTAATCCTAATATAAGGTTTTTTCTTGACTTAACACTTTGAGTCTTAAATTGTAACAATATGTAGCTAGCCCCCTTTTGGGACTTCTAAGTACAACTTGGTTTGTAAAAATCAGTCTACTAGTTGTAGAAATACAAGCTGAATGAAGTTTGTTATACTGTTATTATAACTTTGTTATTCTTGAGAAATAATCACATATTTCTCTACCAATCTTCAAATTTTGTCCAATCTTCATCAAAATATCCTAGGTCTGAGACCATGCTCTTTGATGTTACTATCACTAATGCTGCTAGTATCTGTACTCTTAACATATTGCTTGATACTATATCAGTTGTTCTAGTTTCTTCTAAGGCATCTTCTTCAGTGATCCTCAATAATTCTAATATTTCTTCTAATGTCTCTATACTAGTGACATCTTGCCTGGTTCTATCCATCTTGTCTGTTTAATAGCTGTTACAATCAATGCCTTAAGAATGCATCATGGAGAAGGACAAAGGGTAATGACAACACGATCGGCTGCGCTGTAGTAGTCTCAGTTAGCCCCTCATGTAGTAGATGCTATATCTTTGCTTCTATCTCATGTATTATGACTTATTCGCATCATGTACTTCGAATACTTTCCTCATGGGCTCCTATTATATATAGAGTAGATACTGCATTGTATCTTTACACTTTACCAATTGCATCTACTCTTACCTCTTTCTCAAGTCTTTGCCTTAGTTGTAACCTGAGTCAAGTCTAAGGTTGTAACAATAGCCTAACTATAATGTTGTCTCAATATTTCTTCAACAGTCTAACTGTTATGATATTTTAGTGGTCTAACTACAATAAATTAAGCAAAGACTTGAGTAATGAAGGAGAGAATAATTAATTGGTAAAGTATAAAGATACAGATGTTACAACTTAAGTGTTAAGATAAAAGATGAATCTTGTATTAGGTTAATACAAGAGAACTTGATGGAGTTCCAAGTATAAAGTGTCTGTCTTATACACACTTGGCTAATGGTCTATGCTACACTAAACCTAGCCTATCCTAAAAGATATGTATACTACATACTATCAACATGTGGTATAACATTATTATTCTAGAACCTTTTATATCCTTCTGTGTAACATGTGATCCTGTGACCATGACATATGACTATGACATATAATATGTAACATCATGCTAACCCCTAACCCTAAGTCTGAAAATAAAAAATAAATAAAAATAAAAATAAAAATGAGAAATGAAAAGAAAATAAATAAAGTCCACCATCTTCAACTCTGATAACAGGCTTGTATTTACAACTATATATATCTACAACTATATATATCTACAACTATCTATCTATTGACTATAAGAAAATTGTTACAAACAATTTTATCTTATGTTTAACAGATGTTTGTTTTATGTCTAACATATATGTTGGAGTTCATTTTACTTTATAACTCATATTTACTGTACCCTGCATCTTCCTTATGTTGTATTAGTCAGTGCTTCATATAAAAGTAAAGCCTTTTCATATTTTTCATATTTCTTCCTTATTATTTCTTCAAGAAAACTATTATATTTCTTCATGGTTGATAAGTATATATAACTATAGATACAAGCCCATATCTTTATGCTTTACCAATTGATTATTTCTTCTCTCTTACTCAAGTCTTTGTCTAAGTTGTAACCTAAGCCAAGCTTAGAATCACAACAGAAATAGAATAAAATTCTTGAGAAAGAAGTGAGAAAAGTACAAGAGAAATATAAGAAGGCCTCCACTACTATATAAGGTAGTAATTGATAATATATAGTAGATATAAGACACAGTAAATATGAGTCATAAATAGAATAAACTCTAATATATGTTCAAGACATGTTTAATATGAGACAAACATCTGTAAAACATAATGTAAAATCATTTGTAATAGCCATTTGTTTTTCTACTAGAGGTTTCATACAGTTTTTCATTCTTTGGCATAGATTATAACTTTTTACATATTGTTTTACATCTCTTATCACTCCTAGCTACTAGTAATTTCTCATTACCAACTCTGTCATTTTCTATTTTCCTTTATGCTTAGCTATTAATACATTATGATGTAGTCATATAATTTCCAGCCTGAGAACTTTATTCTTTGGAACATAAATGTTTCCTTCCTTCAAGAATAACTCACTATCCATTTTCTACTCATCTTCTCTTAATACTTTAATATTCATCTTCTTTATCTTCTTTACCACTCTAGCTATTTTTCTTTGTTTTTTCCATTATTTTTATTTCTGGTCCTTATACTACTATTTTTACTAGACTATATATCCATTCCCTTTTTATTAATGCTGACAGCTGCTATAGCAGTTGTTAGACTAATTTTAGTGAGTAACTAATTATGTCACTATATTGATATGCTTATATCTCTGTAAGTACTAATCATAGTATGATGTATCATTGTTAGGCATGGTTCATACTGGGGGTGAAAGTCTACAAGATTGACTCAGAGATATGCAGACTTGTTGAATAACCTTGGCTTCAGCTTATGTACTGTGCCATCTGTCTGCCATGTCATTGCAACTTCAGATAGGAGTACTGATTGGTATGTTGCCATTAAACACCAGAGATTAAGTTTAATAAGGATTATCTTTGTTGATTATCAGACTAGTGAATTACAGTGTAACTACTAGTCTTATATACAAAGAAATAATATAGGAGATGCTTGGAGTTTCAGTGGTATAGCCCCTATTACCCTAAGCAGAGGTTTCAGTATTGAGACACTAATAGGAGTGAGGACTCTGCCATAGGAAACTGAGTCAGAAAGGAGTGTTTCCATCATGAAAGATAGAATATCCAGATGGTTTCATCATCACTGCAAGGGTGTATTGTAAGAAAGGTAGCCACCATAGAAGGTGAGCTTGTAGAATAAACGTTAGAAAGACAATATTACTATGGGAATGTATTTTCCGGCCAGGTGGACTTGGCATATGATAATCATATATCACTAGTGATAGTTCAATGAGCACTTTCTAATGCAAGTTAAGTTATGTGAATCTGTTTAATAATTCCTGAGATAATAGCTAATGAAACTTGTAGTTACTGATAGTCTAATATCTCAGTGATCTGTTGTTACTTTTGTACATTTCTTATATATACAGATAGCTCTCACTTGAGGCTTTTTAGTACACTTTGGTTTGTGAGAATTAGTTTACTTGCTATGAAGATACAAGTTAAATGAAGTTTGTAACAGACTTATTATAGATTGAGCTAATCTCTTAATCACTCCATATTCACAGGATCTCCTTGCACTTTACATATGTTATGGCTTATTGCTTATTTGGTTGAAAATTTGTACTTTTACTAGCTATATTTGCTTTCTAATTCATATTGATTATTTTTATTAATGACAATAGCCAACTTTATCATTACTTTTCTCAAGCTTACTGGCTCTACTAACTATCTCTTCCAAAAAATCTGTATTAAATTGGCCCTTGCTCTCATTACTCACTCTAGCACTGTTTTCACTGCTAAAGACTTTGGTATTTCTTCAAGCTACTAATGTAGATGAGGTAGCTAGAAAAAACTTCTTAGGCTTTCAAGCTCTAGCCAGTCTTAATTCCACATTGTTAGACAATCTGTTGATGAATAGCTAACCAAATGCTGAGTTTCTCTGTATTCATTTATAGACCCTCATAGGGACATATAGTATAGCATTGGTTTTTACTGACTATCAGAGGGCAATCACATTCCAAATCTCTGGTAATTAGAACTCTACTTCCTAGATCACTGAGCTTGACTCTCTCTGTACTAGACACTGTGAGAATAACTATTATATTCCCTTTTCTTTGAGAGCTATGACTCTTCTGTCTGCAATACCTCATTCATGGGATTTCATTTCTGTCTTTCTTCTCTTTACTTATATGTCCATCTCCAACTTTATTTTAAATGTGTACAGTTTGCTATTCAGGCAGAATTCTCCAGGCAGATTAACACCACTAATGCTGCTTACTACTCTGGTTATCTATGTAGAAACAAACAACCCCAGTGGAAGAAGAACTTTCAGCAGCAGTAGTTATGAAATGAGTATTCCTGAGCAGCATAAGAAAAAGAAGAACAATCAAGGCAAAAAGGATAGAAAGGCCTACCAAGCAGATGAAATAGAGAACTAAGATGATGATAGTGGTAACAATGCCTATCAGGCATATAGCACTGTTATCTTTGCAAGTATGACCTCCATACCTTCTCTGATACACCTTCTTTCTTCAAAGCCTTCAGCTGATGCCCCTCAACTTGCTAATTGCCTTTCTGCAAAACATACTTCTCAGAGCAGTCCAATTTAAGGACCTTAGGTGCAAGCAAAGATGTGAGTGCTGAAGTTTTACAAGAAGCACTTAGAGAAGAAATCCCCTGACCCTTCTGTTAAGGCATCAATCTCTAGGATCATTAAAATTGTTGAACTATCACCTACTAAGGTTTGAAGTAATCTCTCTCCTATGGAGGTTGATCTACTTATGGCTTTTACTTCTAGAAAGTGGACTAATAATGACTAAGTAGGATTATGCTGAAAAATATTTTCAGCAAAATAATAACATTCTATATATATTTAGATGCCTATAGATCTTCTCTAGAAAAGAAAGAAGTCTTGTGAGTACTCCTAGATGATGCCTCAGTATGTATTGGATTCTCTAAACTTGAGACATGGTGTAGTAACTATTAAACAAACTAGGCTTTGGACTTAGAGCCTTTTAGGATAAGCTTAGCAGAGTATTGTGAAATATGGTTCTCTAGAGAGATATAGGGAAAGCAATGTTATCTGCTCATAAAATGAATAGAGATACTAGAATTACACTAGATAGCAAGTTCAAGAGTAAGCCAAGTACTTCTAAGATCTAGAAGTCTTTTTATCATTTCAGTTTCTATTCTCAGTTTCTATCCTCTGTATTTATAGTTTAATTGCTATTTCTTGAGTGTGTATTGTTAATACTTTATCTACCACTTTTGGTAAAGTTTTGGAGGATTTTAGCAGCCTGGGAAAGACTAGCAAGGTGAGTATCAGTTAGTATTATCAGTCATAAGGTTTGACTTGAGAAACATCTTCAGAATGTATTACCTAGAATAGGTAGTATTGTAGTAAGCTCTTAAGAAGCTATCCAATTTATCCACCAGATCTTTCAAGAAAGCTTGCTACATAGTATAAGGTTCACTGTTTAGGAGTGTGTTAGCAAAGAAACATGTTTGTGAGTGGATGTTCTTTATCCATTATATTTTATATTCTTGCTTCTACCTTCTTTACAAGTTTCTGATACTGATAATATCCTTTTCTGAATTCTTTAGCATGTAGTTGGGAGCTATTGTTGCTCAGTTCTTGTTGCATCCTAGTAAAACATCCCATTCCACTTGACTCTTGTCACCATCAACTGTTAGATATCCAACATAACTGGACATTCAAAACTACATGATTAGAGTCTTTATAGTAGTAAAAATCTCTAGCTGGTACAAGATGTGGTTTTCAGACAACATCTATATCTATGAGAATATCTGGAGAGAGTACCAATAGTAGCTGGTACATGAGTACTGGAGAGGCAAGAGATAGTTGGTAAGGAATAAGGATGACCAAAGAATTCTGTGGGATATGTGGATTGATAGAAGATAAGGGTAGTTTGTTGGGTAAATTGTCAAGCTTCATTGGCCTGTCTTGCCTGATCTATACATTATATAGCTTTGAATTATGCTGGAGAAATAAGTATCTTCAGATTGTTCTACTAGTAGTGTTGTGATCTGGCTTTGAATTACTATTTAAAGTCTACAGTGGAACTTGGCTACAATATTCTGTGTAACTAGTTCCTAAAATTAACTTCTAAAACTCATCTATATAATCTTCCATTACATAACTTCCCTGGTAGTATACTGTTTTCTCTAGTCAGTTGGCAGCTTCAGTAGCAGCATTAATAAAGAAGAAATGTTCTTAAAGAAGTTGTTTAAACTCAGGTTATAATACTATAAAGAAAGTGCTAGTAGTTGACACTTTATAGAATATGATTTTGAATTACTTTAGAATATGGCCATTTCCAAAGAACAAGAAAGCCTAGAAAATCTTGTCTTAGTCATAAGTGAACTGGTCCACAAACAACCAGATATAAAGAGAATAGGAGTTAAGAAAGACTCATCCTACTTTTCAATTACCACTGAAGTCTAGTAGGAGTAAAATGTTGAGTCAAGAGTAGTGAAATGGATTTCTTCATGCTAGCACATCAGTGGAAGAAGGGGTTTCAAAGGTAAAAGAGAAAAAGGTACACCTATAGATACAGATGCAGGATTGGATACTAAAACTTACAGGTCCCAGAGTTAGATTACAAAACTAGTAAGGATATTTTTGGTAAAGTATTCTAAGGTATACTAGTGCCCGGCTACTTTTCTTAAGTGGTACTAAAGAAGGCCTAGAGTTTTGTCAGTATTGATGAGGTTTATAGGATAACTGTTCAGAACAGATATTACTTGAGAAGTGAAAAAAAAAAGAGGTTAAGATATTTGAGTGGATAATCTGATATTACCAGACTAGTAATTTTTCAAGGTTCTAAGATGTTATGGCAACCACTAGTCAAGATGACTAATAAACCACTTAAGTAAACTTATAAATATAATATCTTGTAGAGATCACAAGAGAACTCAACAAGGAGTCCCTGATGCATTTCTACACTATTTATACAATATATACATAGTCTGTACTAGTAATAAATAACTCTATCCTAAAGTACATGTGTTGTCCATAAGTCCACCATACTGTTACCATAAGGTAAACATGCTACAACTATGCCCTTGACATCATTGTTTTAGTTTCTTCTACTTTATTCCAGACCTATGATATCACATGCCTCTTCATTGTCCAAAAGAAAAAAGAAAAAGAAATTCAAATCAAAACAAAATATTAGAGTTCAAGCATACCATAACAGTATCTCTCTCTCAAGGTTATGCCTTCCTTTTCCTCTCTATCTCACACAACTTCTCTCAAACTTCTTCAAATACTCATCTTCAAATTTTCCATTGTTCTACCCAAACAAAATCTTTGCCATATACTTTACCAGTAATTGTCATATGCAAGTCTACCCATCCAGAAATTACATCCCTGCAGTGAAGTTATCTCAAAAACATACAAGCCTGCCTTCCACAGTGGCCACCTTTCTCGCAACATGTCTTATAGTGGTGCTGCAACCCTCTGGGTATTCTGTCTTCCACAGTGGGAATACTCCTATTCAACTCAGTCTTCCATGATGAAGTTACCCCTGTCAGTGTCTCAACACTGAAACCTCCGCTCAGAGTAATAAGGGTTTTACTACTGAAGCCTTGAGCATCTTCTATACTATCTGTTTGTATATAAGACTAGTAGTTACACTGTAATTTGCTAGTCTGATAATCGACAAAGATAACTCTTATTGAACTTGATCTCTGGTGTTCAATGGCAACACACCAATCAGCACTCACTCCCATCTCAGACTTTTTCCCATCATCTAAAGTTGCAACTATATGGCAGACAGATGGTGTAGCACATAAGCTGAAGCCAAGGTCGTTCCACAAGTCCACTCATCTCCAAGTCCATTCTGCAGACTTCCACCCTAGTGTGAACTGCACCTGACAGTAATTCACTCCTCTTGAACACCTCTGCTTCCAGATTCAATACTCTCCTTCCTCTTTTCATTTCTCATTTGTATTCTTTTTATTTCTTCTTTCCTAATCTCTTTCTTGAATTCTTTCACTAAGTCCATTGTATTTTCTAAATTTTCTAATCCTTCCCAAGTATCTTCTTCTGCCATATATCTCTTCTATCTGACCAAGTACTTCAGCTTCTCCCTTACATCTCTTCTATTCAATATTTTCTCAACCTCATATTCCTTTTCACTGTCTATTTATACTAAAGGAGGTGGGATCTTCTTCTGTCTCTCTACCTGCTCCTAGTATAATGCTATTCTGCTTATATTGACCATCAGGTGAATTTTCATTGACACTGGTAATTCTAACTCTACTGCATTTTCTGATATAATTTTCTTGATTGTATATGGCTTCACAAACTTTTCTATTAACTTCTTTATCTACCATGTCAAATCTTTCATACTCAATAATATTTTATCTCCCACTTTATACTCCACTGCCTCCTTTCTACTCCTATCCACATATTTTTCCATTTATTCTTGTGATTTTTTCAATGCTACTTTCACTTCCTCATACATCTCCTTCATTTCCTTTACAAACTCTTCTGTCTTCACATACTTCTTCTTTTTTCTTATTTCAAAGCCCATCCTTGGTTCTCTTCCATAGTTTACTTTGAATAGTAATGAATTTGTAGCTGTATGTACTTTGTAGCTGTATGTACTTTGTGTCAGATATGTAAAGCCTAGACACTAGCTTTTTTATTTAATTCCCTTTTCTCTTTCTTTTTCTTTTTCTTTATTTATGTAGATTTAGGGTTAGGGTTAGAGTGACATCATGATCACACTGTCACACATCAGTCACATCATATGACATGGTCACAGTAATAGTCACAAGTCATGAGGTCACAGAGAAAGATATAGAAGATTCTGGAAGAATGACACCATACAATGTATATTGACCTTAAGGGAAACACATAGTTGTTTAGGGTAGGCTAGAGAAGTAGTAGCATAGACCACAGTAGTTTAGTATATAAGGTAGACAATCTTATACAAAGTTCTCTATTGAGTTCTCTTATGTTAATCCAATACAAGATTCATTTACTTAACCAACCCTAAGGTCTTGAGTTTGTAACACTTTGTTGTTGAAGACAAACTCTGCAGTTGCCAACTATTCCAACCAATTATTTTGTCTATGATCAATATACATTCTTAAATACTGTTCCAGCTCCATATTTGCCCTCTCCATCTGTCTGTCTATCTGTAGATAAAAGGCTATTGATAGCTTTTTTTCTATCCCTAACATCTTATCTAACTCCTTCATCAACCCTGCTGCAAACTGTGGTCCTCTATCCAAAATTACACTCTCCAGCAGTCTATGCAACTTCCACACATTGTCTCTAAACAACTTTGCTAACTCTTTTACTGTTATTTTTTCTGTTGTCACAATAAAATATGACATTTTCAAAATTTTATTATATACTACCAAAACTGAGTTATGACCTCTAGATACTAGTAACTTCATGATACTAGTAACTTCATGATAAAGTTCACTAATATATGTTGCCATGGTCTTTCTGGTACTGTATTCAGTTTCAATTTTGCCACTGGTATCTCTACTCTATTCTTCATCCTCTGACACTGATCATATCTCTCTACATATTATTTCATCTCCTCAGTAACTCCTAGCCACCAATAATTTTTCATAACCCATTCTATCATCTTTCACTATCCTCCATATCCTACTATCAGTATATCATAATGTAGTTGAATAATCTCCAACCTCAAACTTTCATCCTTCAAAACATACACCTTCCTCTCCTTCAACACTAACTTATTCTCTATCTGTCATTCATCATTCTTCAATACTTTAACCCCAGCCTTCTTTATTTCTTCCACCACTTTCACTACCTCATTGCCTTTCACTTCTGATTTTTTAATTCTATGATTTCTTCTTCAGCTCTCTCAATCAACAACTACCCCTTTTCCATTACTCTAATCTCTAACCACTTCTTTTTTAACATCACCTGATTTTCATTATGTTTTTCTACTCCTTCTGCCCAATTTACTTTTCTACTCAAACTATCTGCCTATCCCATACTCTTGCCAGTTACATGCTTTAAGATAAAATCAAATCTTGACAAATATAAGGCTGATCTAGCCTGTCTTTGATTTAACTTCTGAGCTTTCATAAAATATTTTAAGTTTTTGTAATCAGTTCAAATTTCAAACTGACTCTTGGTGTCTTCTAAGAAATGCCTCCATGCCTCTAAACACCTAATGATCACCAATATCTCTTTATCATGAATTCCATAGTTCTTTTTGGCTTCATTCAACAATTTTGAAATATAGGCCATTGGCCTCCACTTCTCATCCTCATACTTTATTGACAACACTACTCCTGTAGCAAAGTTCGATACATTCACTTTTACTCTCATTTTCTTGTCCAAGTCTAGTGTTACCAAGATTAGCTTTGTTGTAAATCTCTCCTTCAACTCCTCAAATGCTTTCTGCTATCTCTCTCCTCAATTCCATTTTATATTCTTTCTCATCATCTCATGAAGAAGTTTTTCCACCCTTGCAAAGTTCTTGACAAACTGTCTATAATAATTTGCCAATCCCAAAAACTTCTGTATGTCCTTTATGCTTCTTAGCACTGGCCAATCCACTACTCTCTGAACTTTTTCCTTCTCCATCTTTACTTCATCTGGTCCTATCATAACTTCTAAAAATCCAACTTCCCTCACTCTTTATACATATTTTTCTAGTTTCACAAATAAGTTATTTTCTGCCACCCTTCTTAATACTTCTTCTACAATATTGTCATGTCCTTTCTCTGTCTCTGTTCCCACCATTATGTCATCAATAAATGCCACTACATCTCCTACCTCTATTATATCTCTTAGCAAGTCATTTATCATTGCCTAAAAAGTTGCCAGTGAGTTTGTTAACCTAAAGAACATTACTGTCTATTGTGATATGATGTAGTTAATAACTTAGTGCTCAACATAGTGGTCAACAACTTTATTGAAGAACTCTACCTATTGTGATATAATGTAGTTAATAACTAGATAAAGTTTGTAAGAAAGAAGATGTGTGAATAGAAATGATAATAGCTTACCTTAGTGCTTGATGTAGTGGTCAACAACTGAGGGAGAGAAAATATAAAATCTACTTTAAGTATCAACAATGGAAGTGATCAATTATTAGTGAGACAATTTTTGAATAAAGAAAATTGCTATCAAAGTAAGACAATACCCTATTATTCTTATGGTCAATACAACAGTCAATTCTTTATTACACCAACACTGTTGGCTCAAAGACACTCTCTGGCATTAAGAATGCTTGCCTTCTACTCATCTCTTTCCTTAATTCTTATATTATTATAACCCTACCTCAGGTCCATCTTTGTAAATACCTTTTTCTTTCCTATGTTATCTATCAAATCTGAAATTAGTAGCAATGGATAATTGTTCTTTATTGTTCAACTATTCAAATATCAATAGTCCTATACCATTCTCTTCTTTCCATCCTTCTTTAGTACAAATGTGTCTGTGGTGACTTCAATAGTTGAATGTATTCTTTTCTCAACTGATTCTGTACAAATTTCTGTACCTCCTCTCTCTCTATTCTTAACAATAGGTATATCTTCCTCTTTTACAGAACAAATCCTTCTCTGAGATCTATTGTATGATCCTATGTCTTTCTCATCAACATCCTCTCTGACTCCTTCTTGTCAAACACCTTTAAATACTTATGGAACCTTCCAGGAACCATTCTTCCTACTGTTCTAATCTCTATTAAGTCTTCTTCTTCTTCCTGCTTTTCCTCTATTATTCTTGCTATCTCCATTTTCTCTTCCACAGTCAGTTTCCTGAATTTTTCCTTTTTTTCTTTCTCTTTTCTTTGCTATTTCTCCTTCTCCTTCTACTATTCTGGCTTTGTTTGCTTTGTCTTCCATTTCTTCCCATATTCATCTGAACACCTCGTCATTTTCACCTTCCCTATCTTCCAATCAATCTCTAGATTGTGGTGTGCTAGCCATAGCATCTCTAATATTATACTCCATTTCTGTCCTCCTATCACATCTATCTCCATTCTCTCTTTATGACCTTTGAAAAATAACTCTACCTCCACAGTATGTTCTATTGGTCCTTCATGATTAAAGGTACTATCAACATTTCTCATATATATCAGTCTCTTCAATTTCTTCTTCTTAAACTTGTTTTTTCTTGCAAACTCTGAGCTTATCACCAATCCTGTTACATTGCTGTCCAATAGTGCCTCCACAACAATCTCTTCTTCATCCTCCTGCTTTAACCCTATCTTCACTGTTACTTCTCTTAGCAATTTCTCCTTCTTTTCTGCACCATTATCTACTTCTGTCTTTTGTACCTCTATTGTTTTTTCCTTCTTCAATCTTTCTTCTCTCAAAATTGTCTTTCTATCTTTTCCTGTTTCCCTTTCACTTTTTTCTCCTATATTCATTACTCTACTCTTCAATACTTCAAATTTATTTAAGGACCTCTGTGTTGGTCCCTTCTCTTGCCTGTTCTCCACATTTCTATAATAATGGGTAATGTGTCTAAAGCCTCCACATACAAAACACTTTCTCTCTTACATCACTCTCTCCCTATTCATCTATCTCTGTTTTTCCCACTCCTCTTGTCATCTCCATTTTTTTCTGCTCTTCTTTTCTCCCTCATTCTCATTTTCTCTACTCTTCTCTACTTGTCCTCTACTCTCTTTCTTTCTTTTTCTCTGTTCTTCTTCTTTCCACTTTTCATCATACTCTCTTCTCCTCCATTTTCTTTCATGTTCTCTTCTTCTCTTCTCAGTGTCTTCTTTCTGTATCAACAACAACTATTTCTGTAATTCAAATATTTTTTTCTGATTCTCCATCAATTGTGCCAATACTCTTATTACTTCTTCTTCTCTCACATCTCTGGTCAACTTCTCCACATTCTCTCTTGAAAACAACTCTGAATTTAACATTGTTGCCATAGTGTCTAACAACTTCAAAACAATATCTCCCAAAAGTATTCCTTCAAAAATTTTCTCTGTAAATACTAGCCAGTATTCTTCTTATCCAACCTTACACTGTCTACTGACTACCTATCTACTATCTTACTAACTACTTCCCTAATTGAACTGCAATACTAATATCTCTAAGAAGAGAATTTCTAAAGTAAATACTTTCTTACTGAATAACATTGCTCTTCTGTATGTACTAATCACAATGTCAAGTTCACAAATGGTGGACTTAGGTTTTCTTTATTTTACTTTTTGTTTTTATTTTCATTTTGTTTTATTTTTCTATTTTTTTATTTTTAGAACAACTAGGGTTAGGGTTGATCAGTCACGCTGTCACATCAGTCACAATCTGATGGCATAGTCACAAAACAGATCACGAGACTTGGGAGAACTTAGTAGAAGATTCGAGAACAGATGACATCATACAACATGGACACCACATGTTGGCCTCATGGACTACACATGGTTGTTTAGGGTAGGATACACAGTAGTTAGCACGGACCATCTGTAAGACTATATAAGGTAGACTAGTTTGTAAAAGAGTTCTCTATCGAGTTCTCTTGTGTTACTCAATACAAGAGTTGTTCTATCATCCAACCCTAAG
>Ga0157363_1003325_pt1 | contig 14518 bp, 6 predicted proteins | sample AttsexASBM1_FD_111477 | JGI IMG/M metagenome (GOLD analysis project Ga0157363, IMG submission 111477) | Fungus gardens microbial communities from leaf cutter ant in Ribeirão Preto, State of São Paulo, Brazil - Atta sexdens ASBM1 | ecosystem: Host-associated > Fungi > Mycelium > Unclassified ...
ATATTGATAGAAATAGGCATAAATCTGCAGTGATGCGCAATTTGTCGGTTCATAGCCGAAAATACAAAATTATTTTTATGCAAGCGAAAATATTATGCGGTCCATAAAATTTTATCTTTTTAAAAATGGCTTTTTGAAAATGCTTCTTAAAAATGATATGCATCATTGGTTGAAGGAATGTTGCTAGAATTAGCCTTTACAAATTTTATTGTAAGACAAGAATATTATTTTGCATATTTACATAATAAAAAATCAAATAAATATTAATTTTGCATTATCGATTTTAATAATTGGCAATTTATTATTTACTATTTCGTTTATGATGTTGGTCGCGATGACGACACGATACAGTTTACGTGACACGGATGACATATTGATTGTCTTCAGATAACGTTATGAGTACATCAGTACGTGATACGCATCACTGTAAACGTATAATAATGATTTCCGGCTGGAAGAGGTTTAATCTTACATCAATAATCTTTCGCAAAATAATGGAATGCGCATTTAATTGTCATTAACAATAAATCATCAAGCATCGCGAGAACAATACATAATGAATGCTTTGTTACTCGGAAAATACAATTGTGTGAAAAAAAGGATCGAGTTGCAATACAAATACGTTGCAAATATTAGATAATGTTAGACAAATGGGAGTTAAAAAAAAATAGAAAAAAGAAGGGAGAAAAAAAGAAGAGATAGGATGACAAGAAGCATTAATAAGTCGTTTTAAGGATCATTATCTTCGGACGTCATCTCGCGAAGTATCTAGATAGGCTCGACCTTCGGTTTTATTGCGTCCATGTCTAGATTGCGGAAGGTAGGGGTTTCGAGAGATCAATGATCTCCTCGATAGAGACAATCAACAAAAGTAGAAGAGATGTGTTATTTTTTAAGTACTTTTGAAGAATAACCTCCATTTACGGAACTTCGACGGACGTGGAAATAGTTTGGGAGATAGATATATGTGCATTTTTGATATGTTTTGTTTGATGCATAGCCAGAAGAAGAGGGGAAAAATCAAAATTTTCGAAATATCTTCAAATTTCTGGGAGAACAAAAAAGAGAATATTTTATTATTTTTAAGTTATTATTATTTTTATAATTAGGCTAATTGAAAAGAAAGTTACATATACATATATTCAGATTAGCTTTACCGATTCTTATATACCTGAATCTTATATACCTACGTTAACAATAAACCTTCATGGCGAATATATCATTAGGCATCGTCAGAGAACATGACATAATAAATGCTTTGTTATTCGAAGCAATATAATCGTGCAAAACAAGATATCGAGTTGCATAAATATTGTAGATATTAGATGATTTTGGATAAGCAGGAGTAGGAAAAAAATTTTTTGTTTAGTATTTTTATTTAAAACAGAGAAGCTGCAAACAGATAATTTGCGAGATTAAATAATTTTTATGTCGAGAAATGATATCTCCTAGTGCGATTGATTATAAGTATCTAATATGTGTAATTCAAAGAAAACTTCAGAACATACATACATTCGCACGATCTCTCTGAATCTAACGTGTTAGATTTTATCCTATTTTTATTTTCCTCGCGATCTCCATTTAGCGGATTTCCAATTTTTTATAATAACCTAATATTTTTAGCAAAACTACATACATTTAATTTTTGCAATCAGTATTAATAATAATTTAAACAAAAATTTATATAATAATTTTACAAAAAATAATTAATTTTGCTTATGTGTGAGAGAGAAAAATTAGACTTATATTTATCTTAATTTTATTCCGACTAATGATTTTAACTTTTTTTATTATTTAAGTGTTATTATTAAAGTGTCAGCTACTTTATATCTCAAAAAAATATATTCTGAACGAATTAATTTTTGCTTTCATATAAAATATTTTTCATAAATTTCTCGAGACAGAAGTACATAACACTTTGCGAAAGGTTCAATCATTTAATTAGTACGAGTTTAGTCATTACACAGAAATTACAATGTCCGGAATCTTTCTGGAACTGAGTGGAAACGCGAGTATTTTTGAGAGTATTTGACTGTGTATAATTAAGATCTGCGTCCAATTGTAATATCGTCAGAATGCTCTTTACATACAATTTCTCTTTTCTTCTGAGTTCTATCATAAATACACAATTAATTTTTTATCTTTGTTTTCTCTTGATATCGATAAAAACTATTATCTGAAATAATAAGATATGACAAGTTACACTGACAAGAGAAAAATTTCTAGTTGAAAATGAACAAATTAGATCATATCAATCAAAATTCTGACCATCATGATTGGACATCTAGTTATCTCAACTAGAATTCTGATTGATATGATTAAAATTTACTGAATCGTTCATTTTCAATCAGAAATTTTTCTCAATGTAATAATAGTAATAGTATTAATAATAAATAATACAAATAGTGATGATATTTTCATAATTCTCAGCTGTTTCTGCAAAAAGTGTTGTTAATAACATGATTTCTTTGATTGAAATTTATTGATTAGGATTCTTAATTAAATCAACTGGATCAGAAAATTCTAATTGAAATAATCAGAATTCTGATTGATTTAATTAGAATTTTTTATGGTTTGTCCGTTTTTTTGACCAAACATTTTTTTTCAGTATAAAGTTTTACGAATGTTTCCGTAAACTATATGTGATGTATGAATATATATAATTAATCGCGATGTCTTTTGTCGATAAAGTGCTCAATGAAAATATCTAAAAACTTATAGTTTTTAGATATAAGTAAATATTAGATATAAGTAAATATTTTAGATTAACTTACCTAGTTTTTTTTTCCATTTATCAAAGACATGTTCATCTATAAATCTCTTGCAGATTCCTCATCTCTAAGATAAATGAAGGAGGGTACAACTTTAATTTTTTCGCGATTGTTCGAGGATCATTTTATTTCTATATTTTCTCACGTATTTTTCTTCATGGAACCGAAGTTATCATAATAATGATGCTATTAAGAATATAGTGGAATAAAAAATAAAATTCTTGTTTACATTGTTACGAAATTGCTGTCAATTATATTTCAACTATTTAAACATCGATTCAGAGTTGTTGATCTAATTTTAAATGATTGAAGCATAATTGATAGCGATTTTGTAACAATGTGAATAAGGATTTTATTCTTTATTCCAATATAGCAATTTTCTTCTTGAGAGTAGCATTATTATTATGATAACTTTCGATTTCTATGTAAAAAAATACATTTAAAAAATGTAGAAATAAAGCGATTCCCGGACGGCTGCGAAGAAAAGTTGTACTTTCCTTTGTGTGTACGGTTCATTTTAAACTTTTTTAGTTTTTAACTCTCTTCTGCATGAAGAAAATTATTAGAATTCTAAACTTTTTCAGTCTTTAATTCTTTTGCATGGAAAAACTATTAAACAGTAATCTTCTCATTAATCAAATTTATAATTTGATTTTTTTCTTTCCATTTATTCATAATACAGTATTATGAACGCTGCTTTGTCAATCTCGCACGATTTGATTATATTAACTGTGTTTACGGACTAACTCCACGTTACAGACGATTGGATGCTATGAGTACTATGCCTGCGAATGTCGTGCGTCATCAGCGAACGCGATAATGATTTCGGTGTACCAGCTGTTTTGTTATAGAGATTCCATTTATGTCGTACAGTTTTTTTCCTCCCGTTATGAACTCTCTGAATATATACAAATATTATTTATTTCATTGTATATTTATTACAATAACAATAATGATATTGTTGATAATGATGTCAATAACGTGATGAATAATAATTCAAGGCAGCACAGTTAGTTCAAAATATGTAATAAACGTTGAGAATCGTATAATAAATGTATGAACTGAAAAATAAACGTTTAAACTTTGATTTTTTTTTTAAACTATTTAATAAACGTTATAAAAACGTTTTATAAGACTCTTATAACGTAAATTTAATGGGTTTTTTTACTATTATAAAATACGTTTTATATATGAGATATTTCGACGATTTAATAAACGTATATATTTAATGTTTTTATAACGTTTATACACCATAAAAATGTTTCGATTAAATGTTTTTTATACGTAAAATAGTCTGCTTGGGAATGATAATAATAATAATAATAATGATAATAATAATAATAATAATAATTGCAAATAGTAAATTTGAATAAATATATTTTATCTTAGCTTTCTTCCTGTCAGTTATATTTTCAGCAATTTAATTTTTTGCGATGTTATCAATTGATTAGGAATCAAGTAAATCATAGTGAGACTATGGATTTTTGCGATCGGCACAAATGCGCAATACATTTATAGGGCAACATTATAGAAAAGTCTAAGTCTTAATCTCGGGCCACAACCTTGCTTTAAGAGGTCTTAAGTCGAAAATCACAAGTCGAAAGAGATTAAGTGACAATAACAAAATTTTTGTTTTTAGAGTATTTTTACGTAGTCTTTAGGTTTTAACCATTAGACTTAAGCGAATTGAGCAAAATCCAATTCTTACGGCCTAAAAGCATAAATTTTGTGATCGATATCATCACTTACAACTTAGAGCTTTCGGTTTATGGCCTCTTAAAGTAAGGTTGTGAACTTACTCTAAGTTTTAGAATAAATTTAAATTCTTTGGCGTTATCCTGCATTAAAACTTTCTATCTTGTCTGGCTAAAATAAGTAATTTATAGTCAATATTGGTATATTTGAGATCGTCTTAAATACAATCTTAAGATGCCAATTACAAAACCAATTACAAAACCGTATTAACATTTTAAGACTTAAGACATTATTTAAAATCCTCCAGCATCACCTCGAAATTTTCAATCATAGTTTACATTCTAGAAAAACAGCATACATTTTTTATGGTTCCGGACTACACAAAAATCTAAAAAAAAAAATTCTTCTACACTTGTGAAACCTTTAACAAGCTTTTAATAATAAAAACTATATTTTATTTATTTTTTACATATTAAAATCTGAATGAGAATTTTGAGAAAAAATGTAATGTCGAAACTGTGTCTTAAACTGTATCTTAAAAGCACAAATAAATGATGCTGGAGGCATTAAGATGATCTTGTAACAAGAAAGAACTATGAATATCGATCTAAATCAAATATCTATTTTGCTTTATGTATAATAAGTATATTTAGTTCAGTCATAAACAACAGATTTCATGTTTTTCCGCACAAAAGTGAGCATAACTCCGGACTGACAAAAGACAAGAGTGAATTCGTTGAGACAATGCCGGCGATACCGCAATGACTTCTTCCTTCTTTGTATCTCTTTTTCTCTCACATATGGCATATGGATAGAAGAGACTGCCACGAATCCGGCGCAAACCGGCTCGATACTCGCATTAGCTGGTGCAATGACTGGAAATTCCGATAAGTGCGCCCGTCGTCGCTGTCGCTGCGCCGCATTGCACAGCGTCGTCGTTGTCACTGCCGCAAAACGCGATACCGGATTCCTCAGTCACGACGACGACGAATCGCGCTTTTTTTGTGCGATGATGATGATGTCTTGTTTCTTTTTCACTTTGCAAGTTATTTGCTCGCGCGATTAAACGCTTGCCGCGGCAGCTGTTCTTCGTCGTATGTTACATAACGCATCTTCAACGGATGAGCTATGTCGCTGTATGTGATGCAAGACGTATCGTGCACCTGTGTATGCACACGACATCGTCAAGAGTTTCGTAGAGTTAGTTTAGACATGACTTGGTGTTGAATAGAATATAAGTTAAACATAATAAAATAGACGTAACACGGATCACGTTTTTATTGTGTTTAAATATAAATAAATTTTTAAAATAAAAATTTAAATTGAATCAATAGAAACAGAATTAAATTATGATGATTTTTTTTATTGCTGTTATATATTCTTTATTTTCTTTCAATTAGAGTCGATAACAAATCGAATTATGTCTGTTTTATTATGTTTAAATATAAATATGGTAAATATAAATAATATAAATATAAATATAAATAAATTTTTAAATAAGAATAAATCTAAATTGAATAAATAGAAAGAAAATTAAATTATGGCGATTTTTAATTGCGTGCTGGACCGTTATACTATAGTTTCTATTTTCTTTCAATTGCAAATCGGGAATATTTTTCTATTCTATTAATATCAACTACTTATTTTTATATAGCACTATTTTATGTTTTTTATTTTTTTAATATTAAAAATAATATTTAATTTCAATTTATAAACAAATAAATACAAAAATTTTACAAATCAATAGTGAAGATTAATGTTGTTGATGCTAATCGGAGCTTAAATCTGTCTTCACGACGATGCGGTGTATATTTACAGCAGGACTTATGATCTAAATAGAGCATCGTTGAAGTTAGTTAAGCACGACACGTGGTAATAATAAATTTGAACTCGACTCGTGCGGATATATACGATATTTGTTATCGCATTGAGAGAGGAAAATGACATATTTTTTCATCCGCTGTCGTAAAAGGAAAGAGAATAAGCGCGCAGCAAACGCGTAATTTCACTAGTTCACATTTGCGAATGCTAATATGAACATAGAAATTATATCACTATTACAATTTTTCCGTCCGACAAAGAATACATATTCTAAATTCAATATATTGTAAAATACAAAACGCGCGATACTATATGTATCTAAACTGCCTCACGATTATTATCTTTCTTTCTATAATTTTTAATTCGTATTTCAAATTAAAATAAGATAAACTCTAGAGCAGTAAAAAGACTGGATTAAAAAATGATATATTAATTATTTTATTATTTATATTTGAAATGCAGAATTCCATTATATCATTCTACAAAGCTTTAAATATTGAATTTATATTTATAAGGATATATTCCATTTAATTTTGCGCGACTGCAAAATATATATTTGTCAAGATATTTGTGTGACACTATCTTTAGTTTTTATATATTATTAGCTTCATTAAATTCTTATTGATTAAAAAAAAAATTAATTTTTTATTATTAACTAATCACTTTTTATATGCAAAATTAATAATTTTTTTAAATTTTTACATTGTTGCTGAGGCTCAGAATTAGCAACAAATAGTTAAAATAATTTTGTTAAAAGCTGCGGACAAAAATATTTTGCTTATCACAAAAAATTAGAAGCGGCTAAATAGTAATCGTGAAATGAAGAAAAAATAAAAGAGATAAACTCTAATCAAGTAGATCCAGATAGAAGGAATTGACCAAATATTTCATTGCATATTCATATTAGGTATTTAGTATTTAAAACAGTAGATATGTGTATGCTTAAAAGTTTATCTATTACATATTGACGAATTATTGATTATCAATTAACTATTTAATTTCGAGTTAGATTATTGATTAATTTAGAAATTTAATTAAATTTATATATATATATATATATATGTAGATACACACACACACACACACACACACACACACACACAATATATGTATTGATATTGATACAATATAATCGATTATTATATGTAAATATTATATTTAGAATAATAAACGTAATGAGATAAATATTTTAATAATTAATTTTTCAATCTAAAATATTGAAGTTGCCATATGAATTTACACATGTAATAGTTATAAAGATTATTAAGAATGTTTAGGCTGTATATACAGTATCAGATACTAGTAAAAGTACGGACAAAAAAGCTAATATCAATCAACGTCATTTAAAACATTTTAATATGATATTATTCCGTAAATATTACATCCTGAAATCAAACTGCAAAAAACAAAACAAGTAATTTGGCTTATAATGGTTTTATAATGGTGTAGTAAAATAACGATTATTTTGCTACAATTTTAGGTCAACTTTTAAATGAGCATAAGTAGATATTTATTATTATTTTATTATATATGTATAATATTCGATGTAATTTTTAATGTTATTTCCTCATTAAATTTACAAACAATTAAATATCAGATATTTACATAAATATCAAGACAAACAAAAATTAAGTAATTTTTAAATCAATAAGAGAATTGCACTCAATTTTTATATTTTTGACTGGTTTTTTATATTGTTTTTAAATGTAACATCCTTAGATTAAAATTGATTAATTTAGGGGATTAGATTACTTAATTTTTTAAATATCTGATATTTACTTATTTGTAAATTTGATGAGGAAATAACATATTTAAGAATTACATACATATATCGAATTTTATACATATATAATAAAATAATAATAAACATTCGTGAAAAGGTTTATTTTTCCTTTATTTAGATCCATTTAATCATTTAAAAGTTACTTAAAATTGTAGCAAAATAATCGTTATTTTGCTACAATTTTAAAACCATTATAAATGAAATTACTTGTTTTTTGCAGTTTGGTTTCAGAACGTAATATTTACGAACTAATATCATATATATATATATTAAAATGTTTTGAATAACGTTAACTGATATTTTTAGCTGATATCTGATATTTGTATGTACAGCCTAAACATTCTTAATAATCTTTATGATTACATGTGTAAATTCGTACAATTTCGATATTTTTTTTCGAATGCTGCGCAAATGAATCAACAATCGCAAATAGCTATTTGAGACAATATTGCGTATCTCACGAATGTCAAATCGTTTTTGACGATGCCATATATCGAGTGAAAATAAATACGTGGTGAGAACGAGAGAGAACCGGCAGACGTCAGCTGTCTATTCCTCGCAGAGAAGGAGAGCAAGATGGCAAGATCCACGTTTAGAGCGTCTGCCGGTTACCTGGCGCTTCGTCATCGCCGTCGTCGTCGTTGTTATTGGCGATGTTGCTCCGGTTTTAGTAGTAGCGTCGCGACGCCCCAGATCGACCGATCCGCTCGCGCGTTCGCGCGCGTAACCGTGCGAAGCAACGCGATGCAAGGCGGTGGCGCGTCCGAGACCGCGCAACAAATCATCGAATTCGAGGAGTTGGTATCGCGACTGGATCGCATCAACGACGTTGTGATTCGGCGACTGTTGACAACGACGACGACGACGACGTCAACGTCGGTGCCGCCGCCGTCGCCGCCGGCACGAGCGTCGTTGCATCTTCCCAGCGCGACATCGTCCCTGCCTTACGATTGTCCCATCGCGGATGCGACGCGTTCGTCCGTCAACGACGAGCAGCAACGGGTACGCGTGCACATCGGCATCGATGAGGATCTGCGAATGATTCTCGAAATGGACCCGTCGATCGTCGACGGAACCCTCGACCCTGGTTTACCCGAAAGTTGTTCCACCGTGGCACGACCGTTGCGTGCCATGCGACCGCAAGGCTGGTACTGCACCGATCGAGACTAACTCCTTGTGTCTGATGTTCGTGCGCATTATACAGTTATTTTATTTGCTGTTACTCTTAATCAATGTGCTGGCATTTGCATTGCCTAGTGTTGATTCTAATTAATCTGGAAATAGTCACCTGGGATGAGTTTTTCCCAGTTTTTCATCAGTTGCAGCAGTGAGAAAATGAAACTCAATCACACAGTAATTTTTTTTACGAAGATATATATATATATATATATATATATTTTTTCTTACTTTTTTATGAAAATATAGAGTAAATTTGTATATCTACATAATGATTTCAAATTAATAATTTGTAGCACAATTAATATGTAATATTTCACAGATAGCAAATTGACAATATTTATCGTTATTTTAGAATCAAAATGATATTACAGATGATGACATTAATTTACTGCGTATCTTGGGATGTAGTTAATAATTTGATTGAAGATTTAATTGGGATATAAAAGTTATTTTAGATGGTAATTTATACGTATAATAAAAATTAAATAGCTATTTCTAAGTGACTATTCCTGGGTTAAAAAATCCGAGCACCTACCTAAGATTTATTAATATCTTTGTATCATGTTAGAGAAATTTTACACGTCATGTATCACGATGTGATGGTTATATGATACCAAAAACCATTTATTTTTGTTTGTCATCTTGATCTTCAAATAATGTAATCTGGAATGTCTATTGCAATTTTTACAAGCAATGACATACTTGTAGATACGCCTGTATAGTGATTATTTAACTAATATCCCGTGAAAACTAAAGATAGCACAGCTATTTTGACAGTTGCATGTGAAATGGACAACATTTTTATGCATCGACCATGTAATCGAAAAATGTCATATAATTCTGACTATGTTATGTTTTCGTTTATGTTTTTACCGTTCCTCGATTTTTATTATTATCTCTAAAAAAATATGTAATGAAAAATAAGCATTTCTTTGAATTCTATTTATAGCTATTTCTAGGATGATCTAACATCCAGTTTTTCATGTATTCGGACATGTACTCTTTTTTTTTAAAGCATCCGAGATGTAACTCTTTTTGATACTCATTTTGAGAGAGAGCAAGGGGATCGGAAATTATTAAGCCCATCACATATGAAATACATAGTAATTAGCTAATCACATTACTATATATCTGTAAAATATTGGAGAATTATTAAGTATTATTATATTATTAAAGCCGTTTTTTATTGCTAATACTGAATACATGTTTTTATTATTTTTAACTCTGTATTCTGTATCTTCTGCTCTTGAATTCAAATATTTTACTTATTTTACTACAATTTAATCTAAAATCTTCTTTTTTGTCCTCTTTTCAATCAGGAATGTCCTAGTTTACCTACCTAGATTAGATTTGCTCATCCTAGTTATTCCTTACATTTTAATATCGCCAAAACTTCAGGAGATTATTGATCATCTTATCAAACGTAAAATTAAAACATAAAATCTCAATTCTGAAACTCAAGCATATGAAAACAGCGTGGTGTGAATTCCTCGTTAAAAACAAGTATATAATTTATAGATTTTAATTTTTACATTGTTGCCTTTGTTTTACGAAAGAAACAATAGGAGTATTTTGTGCGCAAATCACTTGTACAATTCGTTCTGTTTCAGTTTATTGGCAATGTTTCCACCGACGTTATTTCTCAGTTTATAATCTGCAATCAATGTCACTTATCGATTCTTTATCGTCTCGAGACAAGGAACACCAGTTCTTCCTGTTTCATGCGCTCTGTATTTGATCGTCGTGCACGTCATCTACGTCGATCGTAAACATTACGTCCAAATTTAAACGTCCTTGTTGCAACTCATCACTGAATCGCGAATCGCTCGTCTCTGCCTGCAATCTCGTCGATGTTTCATTGCGGGTAGCGAGCGTAGCGACGATAGTCGATGAAACGATGCAATGTGTTGCAACAATGCGAAAGTGCATTGAGTGCGAATTGTAATAAATAGACCAAACTACATTGTGCTATGATGTAAGAATAAGATCTATCATTGCGCATAATGGTAACAGAATAATAGAACAACCAATTAAATTTTAGTTCTCTCTTAATAGCGATGTTCTAACACACTTAATTCTAATATTAACAGCTACATGTTAACATGCTTTTTATAATTTGAGGCAAATTTTAAATTAACTCGAAGAGCAGCCATCATATTAAACGACTACGCATTGTTGGAAATGATACATCTTATATTTTTACAAGCATTGAGTAACTTCGTCAACGTCGACGTCTTGTGAAAACTCCTCTTATAATCTGTCCCTGAAACAGCGTTAAGATCTCTCCGCTAAGAGCGTCAAATCCGAACTTATAGACATCGTCGGCGATAGACGGTTTGCGATATTTCATCGTTGACATATTTATTACTCGCTATTAGAATGTCTTGCGTTAAAATATAGCAGCTTGTGTTTATCTTGGATCATTACAGATATTTAAATAGTTGTATGTAGGTTAATGGACATTTCCTTTTTTTAAATTAATCAAATATTATTTTTTATTTCTTCGATATAAAATCACATGAATAATATATCTTGAAAGTTACGATCAATTTTTACATGATTTTGCTCTCATGTTAACGGCGGAAAACCGATTAAGGTTTGATAATAATTTCAAAGTAATTAATTACAATATTACTATCAGTAATATTACTATGGTGCTCGAATAATGGTATGATAATCGATCCAAAAATTCTATCGAGGCTGGATGGTCCGATGTTAAATTTAGCACATTAACCGAGCTTGTCATAACGTAACATAAACATTGTGCGTTGAAATTATCTGAATTTAATCTCCCCCCCCCCCTCTCCCTCCCCGGTATAAACGCCCACCACGTCCCTCTATCGATTATCGGTATGCGTAAAATATATCGCGTAACGTAGTTTCATACAATCGCATACACGCGCCATAAATATTCAAACAATTTCATGTTACTGGTGGCCATTGAGGAAAAGAGCGCGGGAGGAAAATTACGAGCGTCGTTGCTGGTAAAAGTTGAAAATGAATATGGAAGCTACGAAGCTCCAATAATAGCGACGTATAAATTAACCAATATTTTTCCTTTCGAAGTAAAAACAGGAAGTACAACGGCCGATTCATTGCGCGCGTACTTGGCGCGCACAAATTATCAAACCTTTTTCACTTTTTCATCTGAATGAAATTGCGTGAGAAAATGCTAATGTATACATCGAAATCCATATTGGTTATCATTTGGTTTTCTTATATGCGCGTTACGCGCTGATACTTGGATCGAATCCAGATCGTAACGCGCCTCTGACGCTTCGACAACAAGTCGCTATTCTGCTTTAGTCGGAATTCGCATTTTTAAGTCGCTTATATATAGCAACGAAACCATTTATATATATATAAAACTGGACAATCGTAGCCAATGACGCGAATTTCAAGACCTACAATCCAAATTCTCAATTATTTTTAGTAGTTATAGACCATAGTTATAGTTATAGACCATAGAATAATTATATAGCTTTTTTATTTGCGTATTACTTTTAATTCTTCTCAATTGTATTAAAAGTAGAATAAGAACACAGAAAATTATATTTTCTGCCAGAGTTATCGATAGACAGAGAATTAATTTGATATAGATAAGATTGATGAAATTAATGAAAAACGTTAATGTACATTTTATATAGAAATAATATTAGTGTTAAAGTATAAATTATCATTGTTTTAATTATAATTCCCAAATGTAGCATTTCTGATGCTATCATTTTAATTTTATATTTGGCTAAATAGTTAGCTTGAGTTGTTTTTCCATGGCTATTTTTACTCTATAAATATTACAAATCTAATCATATCTTGACAGTATAATCATTCTGGTTTAGTATACATGCTTTTAACTCGTACACATTTATCACGAGATCTATACTCTGCAAATTTTAATTGTAACCGTAATATCGCTGTAATTAATCTACTATTAATCGCCGTAATAATACTTTATTACATATTTTTAACACTAATGATAGGAATGTAAATGACAATATAAGTGTACAATATAAAAATATAAAAAAACAAATAATTTTAGGAAAAAACCGTTTCCAGTTGGAAGAAAAATCATTTTGCATATTTCGCAAGAAAAATTAATCGATCTTTGTGTTCAAACCAATATAATTCATAATTAAATTGTACGAGTTGTACTCAACGACTATCTTAATTAACCCATAAATGTTACACTGACCGTATCGCGAATAATTTCTCGCTAAATCGCCTTGTCGCACGGACTAATTACATCGCGCGCGCGTGCCGGTTGCTATTCGCACGACCTTGTTCCTGATTTTCGTCCAGGAGCTTTCGATTACTCGATTCCGCTACGGTAAGCGAGAATGGTAACGGTAACGGTAACGTCGCTTCTGTAACGTATCGGCTGATTTTCATCTCCTCTCTCTCTCTTTCTCTCTCTCTCTCTCTCTCTCTCTCTCTCTCTCTCTCTCTGTCTATCTATCTCTCTATCTCGTTTCGTTGGTTCCTGCATTTGCATAACCCGAATCCGTATCGCCCGGTCGTCCAGCACGATTCACAGCCACTGTACGTGTATGTGCACGTACGCGCCGAAGATTACGGTCGAGATTCTGCACGGTCAACTTGCGTAATTTTCCGACCAGCAAACTCTGCGTTTACTCTCCGCACAGAGAAGCTTGCGAAGGCGTAATCTCGCAAGAGAATTCTAAGCTTACGGGCCAAGGCTGTAAGCGATCGTTTGCGATCGATTTCAGTTGCGTAAATTTCGGGAATAACGTAACATAGCTCCAGGTGAAATATGCCTTCTACATAACGTTGCGAATCTAGTATACTGCAATATCTGTCTATATTTAAGACACTAATTTTGCGAAGCTTTGGATTAATATTATCTCACGTAGAGAAAGTATTCGTACACTCTTAAATTTGTATCATCAAAAATTGGAGATACACGTGAAGTAAAAATCTTACGTAGATTACAAGAGACATAAGTATCATTAAACGTAAGAGAAAAAATAATATTTCAAAATCAGGAGTTACATATGCAATCATGAAAAATCATTGTAATATTAGATAAAATCGCGTTTATTTTACTAAATGACTTCATATGTAGTGAAGAAAATTATTTGTAATCGGATGAAATCATATAAAATCATATGTATCTGTGGAATCTATCACATGTAATCTATGGAACAATATTGTATTTCAGTTAGTGATTACCCTTTTGGAAATAAATTGTTACAGTTTATAATATATTGTTCTCAACTTACCTATTTAATTTATAAATTTATCTATCATA
>Ga0157363_1003326_pt1 | contig 14518 bp, 1 predicted proteins | sample AttsexASBM1_FD_111477 | JGI IMG/M metagenome (GOLD analysis project Ga0157363, IMG submission 111477) | Fungus gardens microbial communities from leaf cutter ant in Ribeirão Preto, State of São Paulo, Brazil - Atta sexdens ASBM1 | ecosystem: Host-associated > Fungi > Mycelium > Unclassified ...
ACCCACGTCGAGTGTGTATTTTCTAGAGGAAACCTCATCAACTCCATCGAAACTCCATTTCTAAGAACGAAATTGGAAAAGACGGAGAAATACCTTCGATTCGACGTGAACGATATATGTATAAACATATCACTCGAAAAAATATCAACACCTAACCAGAAATGATTGGTCGATCGATGTTGAATCAGCATTGGTTCAACGTTGCTCGACCAATCATTCTGGCTGGATAGATATCTAAAAATTTTTCATAATAATATATCTCAAGAAGAGATATTTCTATTTCTTTATTTTTAAATTATTGTTATACATATGTGTGTGAATATACACACAATATAAAAAAAGCTAAAAAAAATCAGTATAATTATTCTATAAATTACATATTCTTCCAAAATATGTATATAAAAAATAAATAAATTTTTAACATCATCAAATATATAATAAAAATTATTTGATTAATTCATTTTTCCAAATTAGAGTAATTCTAAAATATTAACCAAATATTAAAATAATATTTAATGCCAAATAGAATCTATATTGAGTATATAACAGGATAATTATTGACTATACTGATAAAGAAATAAAAAAAGTTAAAAAATGCGCATATAAAGCAATAGATTTAATGAAGATTTAACGAAGACATGTAATTGTGGTTGAAAGTCAAAAAACGAAGAATGTATTTTCGCAACAAAACGGGCTTTAACGATTCGACAATTCGCTCTTATCCACCAATCTGGCGTTAACCATAGCGCAAGCTTTCTCGCGAAACTGTCTGGTTGGGTGCGTCGAGCATGACTGGAGTGCGACGTGAATAACTTAGTAGCTCAATTCTGCTCATCCAGCGCCGGCGAGACCTGGTTCGGTCTTCAACCGAACGCAGTAGCTACATCCATTCTTCACCACTTCGCAGTAATATAATATTATCCAAGCATTGTACCCGACTAATTAGTTGTACTAACGCTGTGCGACCTGATTACACATTCGGCTCGGCTACTCCGAACTTACAGAATTGCGAAACGTAAAGCTTCAGAATTCCTTACGAATTAGTTGGATACTTTTCGAGTTGACACAAATAATTCTTACATTTTATAATTACTGATTATTGAAATATTTTATATAATATACATATATTCTATGTATATTATTCCTTATAAATATATTCTATGTATTCATTCCTTATAAATTTCTGTTCGATTTCTCTAATAACAACATAAATTTTGGCTTAAAAACTTGTCCTCTAAATCTTTCAAAATTTATAAAAATAAAAGAACACAAAAATAAAGAAGATAAATATATGTGTCGTCTAATATAATAAATAATTTTGTTGTATTAGATAATATATATTTAATTCATATATAAATGAATACATAAATGTCCATAATACATGTCCAAGTACATATCCAAGTACATAAATGAATTCATACATGATTGTCAATATTCAAAAAAATTTTTAAAGCAAGTGAAGTATTGATAACATTGCTATAAATAATTAAATAGCATTATAATAAATTATTTATTCCTTTTTAAATAAACATGATTTAAATAAACATTTTATATAAAAGAAACAATTGAAAAACAGAAAATAAAACATATTTCTTGTAAAATCAATTTCTTATTCTTTCTCCGATACAAAAAAACATAAGAGAAATAAATAAATCCCAAGATTATAACTCTGCTGAGATTGTTCTAATCAACGTATATTATCTATTCATGTTATATGAGACAGAAATTTTAGAAAAGAATATTGAGTGATTAGATTTTAACACGAAATAAAAAATCAATCAATAGCACAGACTATACGAGCTGGTTCCATTTCCATCGACAAATATTTGGTCAAAACTAACGTTACGCCACACTAACTCGAATCGATACAATGTTTTGATGCTATTTCGAAAAACTTGGAAACAATTGAATCGACCATGCGACTATAACAGTGTTGTGTAATTTTACTAATTCTTTTTTGTTTTATCGTATATTGTAGACTGGTAATATAGCGGATAACGATTGTGTATAGATTCAACGTTCCAATTTTTCTAGAAGTTTAACAAATGACAATTGTTGATAGTGTATGTAATTAATCGATTGATTGAAAATGTTCAAAGTTATTCAGGCCCATATTTATATTTGTTACGTAAATTTCGCATAAAAAGTTACTTTAAAAAAATAATTTTAAAAAATATTAAAATAAATTATATTAAATCAATTAGACAAATATTCAGAATAAAGTATATATTTATATTTTGAAACGCAGATAGTTCAATAGTTATATTTATATTATATATTGACCAAGAGTTGACTACTATTGACTACTCAATTAATTGTAAGACCCAGTTTTACCAATGTACATAAGATCAATTTTTATTTTGATTTAATTTAAGGTGCATCTTTATTTAATACTTAGAATTAGAAAAAGATAAAGAGTAATTGAACCGAGATTAAAATTAATTTTAAATTCGTAGTAGAACTTGGTCCTTATTCTTCAAAAAAAACATAACGAAAAGTAGCAAAATGTACTATAGTATACTGTAGAATTTCCCTAGTTTTTCATATATGTTTCTTTTCAAGAATAAAGTCTTGAACCTAAGAAAAATAATTATTCTTGCAAAATGTTATTATATTAAAATATTGAATCATTGTGGAATAATTCCGCACTATTACTATATATTCAATAAAATAGTTAATAATTGTTGGATCTTATTAATAGTCACGCGATATATAAAGTCTATTAAGAAGGAACGACTTACAAAAATTAAAATAAATATAAATATAAATTAAATAAATATAAATACTAAATAAATAAATATAAATTGATTGACTTATAAAAATAAATAGAATTAATAATTAAATTATTAATTTCATTTTATTAACTTAAGTCAGTATATACTTTTATTAAATTTAATTTAATAAAGTTACAATCTAACAGTAAAATGTTTTTCCTTTTGTTCGTAAAAAAAATACATATATAAAAAAAATTTCTAAATATTGCTTTCTTCTATCAACTTACTTAACTTAATGATATTGATACATGAAATTATATATAGGGAAACAAAATTTATATTTCAAATTTTATTTTAAAAATATTTGAATTTTATTTTGAAAATAAGATAACTCAATAATTTTTCTCTATTAATTCTATAGAGATATGCTTTATTTTTATTTTATATAAATATCTTTGTCTTCAATGTTTAACATTTATGAATATATAAAGGAATCCATAAAGGAATTAACCCTTCAATGCCACTCTGGATATGACATATATCCGGTTTTCTTTTTCCAATGCTTTTCCAAATTTTTTTTTATTAATTTTTATAAAAGTAAGTGATTGAATTAATTGGATATACCATATTCATTTATGTTGTTATGTAGCACTGAAGATTATATTATATTATTCTATTTATACAAGTATTCTTTTTGTTATATCTAGTTTCATCTTATTTCTTTTTTCTTAATTTTCATTAATTATCTGAATAATTATCTCAAAAATTTAATCCATTTTAATCCAAATAAATGTATAAAATTATTTATATATTATATTCTTATAATTTTTATTGCATTTTTTGAAAATCTTACACTCCCTCCTCTCAACAAGTCGTATATAAAATGTTTGATTGATCAATGGTTATATTCAATGATGCCAATTCCAAGATTAAATATTTACTAATTTGTTCTAATTATTCATTCTAAGGTAATAGATCTCTATAAGATGTATTTGCTCACTCCATAGTTGCTCTGTCGTCGCCCAGTGCCTCCCAAATCTCTTCCTCCTTTTATTTCTCTCAGATTTGTTCATTGCATTTACAATATAACAAAAGCACGCAAAAGCACGATTAATTACGATAACGTGTACTAATCATCAAAACAAGGTAATTGCATGGTATTTTCTACAGCACTCTCAATCACATGCGACGCGCATTGTATATTGTAATGAAATAATAATGTGAAACAAAATATGAATATTTATGAAACCGGCAAATCTTGAAAATTAATCGAGAATGATGAATAAGTAAACATTTAAATTAATAAAAATTTTAAGATATAATGTGAAATATATTCAAATCTAAACTTTATTAAAAATGTATTGGACATATCTTGAAAACATTCAAAATATTAATTATATTAAACAATTACAGATTGTTTTATATTGCATTTGAAAATTTAGCGGTGATTTTCTACAAGGATAAAAAATTATTTCAATAAAAAATAGAGTGTTCTAATAAAAATATTAAACAATAATGAAAAAAATTCTTTTTGATATAAGTATTTAAAATATATATTTAAGATAATTTATAATATAATATAATATAAAGTTTCATTGCGATGCAGACAAAATTATCTTATTTATTTATTTATAGAACTAATAACTGAACAAATCACAATAGAACTTTGTATAATCTTAAATACTTAAAGTACTTACGTAAAAAAATTGAGATTTTTTTTTCCTTAATGTTGAAAAAAATAATTTAATTTTTAATAACAAAAATAGACTAAATAAACTATAAAAATATCTTATTAAATAAAAATATTTTGAACACTTAAAATACTTACGTAAAAAAATTGAAACTTTTTCCTTTATATTATATAATATTATATAATATTATATAATAAAAAATAATATTTAATAATTTTTAATAACAAATAGACTGAATAAAGTATATTTAAAAATAAAAATGTTATTAAATAAAAATATAATCTTAATCTTAATCATAAATTTAATCATAATCATAATCTTAATCATAAAAATATCTTACACGATTTTTACACACGCCCGCACGCACGCACGCACACATATATTTAAAATATTGTATAAAGTAAAATTTAAAATATTAAAAAAATGTATATATATAAATTTGTTTATTAAATTTAAAAAATATACGTTTGAAGTGTCAATATATTAAGTACATTTTTAAGTTTAATTTACTTCGCAGGAACTGTACAATCAATGCATTTCTTCTTAACTCGGGAAGAGTCACTTAGTTTTTTTATCGCGACTACTTACAATTAGGTAATTTTTATAAATCACTATTATAAATTACAATATTGTATGTAATATTTATATTGATTGTCTTACGATTTATTAATATCTGAGATCAATTTGTATACACATATATTATTTATATACATTTAATATTAATGTATATATATTTAATATTTAGAAAAACGGTAAAAAGAAATCGAAAAAATAAATATGGATTTCTTGATCAAAATTAAACTTAAAGAAAATTACTGAATTTTATTTTCTTACTGCTGGAATGTAAAAATTATCCTAACTGATTATTATTCCCGAGTTACAGGAAAGATTATTACCATATGCGTACGCATACCAATTATTGCAATAAAACAATAGTTCATATTTTCAGTTCCTACGTCATAATTTTGATTCTCATGTAAAAGTCCTTAATAATTAGGTTATTCGTGTTCTGCACATTCTATTCTTTGAAATATTAGAAATATTTAAATAAATAATAGTTTCCATATGACGGTAAAATAACTTTTACCAAGTCGATACGACTTATTCAAAATAAAAAATATAAAATAAATTTTAGAAACTTATTTAAAATACAAAAAAATGTTAGAGCAAAAAACTAATATTTACTTAAAATATTAAATAAGAAATAGGTCAAAAGAAATTATTTAAAATAATAAATATTAAATAATTCTTTTATTTTTTTTAATTTAAAATATATATTTTAAATAACTTTATTTTAAATGTGACCGAGCCCTAATAGTCTCTATTGTTTCTTTTTTTAAATACATAATTTTACGAATTTCTAAAGATGTTAAAGTATACCTATGTAAGAATCACTTAATAATTTTTATATATTTGTATGAAAAAATGTTGAAAGCTAACTCGGGATACGAACAATCCATCATCTGTAGTAAAGAATCGAAAAATTATTATGTTTAATAAGATTAATAAGTCGAACGAAATGCTCATTTCAATTAATTGCCAATACAATTAAAGTGAAAATTAATTAATCGCACGTGTTGGTAGCTAATTATTCATAGGAAATAATCGAACTTGAAGTCTTTAATACATGACATGATTGCGGTCTACATCTTGATGGGTAATGCATGCGGCTACACACACTAGACTCGGCTCGAGTCTTGTATAAATGATAACACGATCTTGTCATGCAGTATGTCGAAAAAACAAATATCACAATCGTAGATAGCTAATCTCATCCTTATGAAATATTTAATACATTACTAAATAAAAGTACAAACGTATGTCGAATATTCTATAAAGTATAAACTAGATATATCGAATATTCTTATAAACTATAATGAACTAATCACATACTGTTATAATTTTGAGATATAATCGCTATACATATATTACAAAAACAGATACCAAGATATATACTTTTGCTACGAAATATACAGGGTTCAGTCGATAAATTTTGACAAAGTGCTTGTGTATAGACAGAGCGAACTGACAATGAGTCCTCTTTGCAATTTTTGTAATTCTTTTTTTTTAGTTATGAGCAGAATTTCTAAAAGTGACGCATAAAATAATTAAGATATCTTTAATCTACGATTTTTGAATATACATAATAATATAAACCATATGTGTGACTATCTTTCTATCTAATGTATTCATGACTCAAATGTCTTAAATGTTTTCATTAATTTATTTTATTTTATGACTTTCTTTCATATTCAATATAATGTTTTCAATGAATTTTTGAACGATTGTTGTTCGATATTGAAGTCCATAATGATATCGAATCTTTCTTAATTTTACATTCTGACTTATTATAATGTGTTATAATCTAAGTGTGCAATCAAGGAGTGCAGTAGGTAAGTCTTTTCAAGATATTTATTTTCCTCTTCACTACTATCTTGCGCTAATTCTTTTTTATCTTATAGCGATCATTTAGCCGTACAGCTGTCTGACAGTTACGCTCTTAAATTTGGAATTGAAAGACTCTACTTGTTGCACTCTTCGATTTAATACATCACATGATTTACAACCAACAACATATAATTATTTTATCGCTGAAGATGGCTCGAACGGAGCTGAAATGTTCGATCAATATTTTATGTAAGATTTGAAATATACTATTGTGAAGATATATATATATATATATATATATATATATATATCAAACGCAACTTCTGCACTATTATTGCTCTCAATCGCCCGAAAATTTCTGATTGTTTTAAGAGTTTGCTAACATCTTTAAGATATTTTATAAAAAACTCTGAAAGAAATCTTAAAGTTATCTTATGTGTCGATTTTACTCCACTTATTCGACAATCTTTGGAAATTAATATTTCATTCATTATTACAAAAATTGCAAAATGATAGAGAACTTATCAACTCAGTTTAATCCGCTCTATCTACACACGAGTGCTTTGTCATTTACCCTGTATAACGTATGCATTTAAATCCTGAAATTCAAAATGCAATAAGGAAAATATCCGTATTTAATCTTCACCGTATTTAATCTTCGTGTATACGTTTTTTTTTAGTATCCATTAGTATCCATTAAGTATACACGGGGATCATTAATATCCGACGTGTTTCTTTTTAATGAATTAAATGATTCAATAAATATTAAAAAATTCATATATTTGTAGTTTCTTCAACTATTATAAATGAAAAATTTATACATAATTTTACAAATCTATTTGTTTAAATTTTCTTTTTGCAAATATATAAACCAAAATGCAAGTATGATAGTGACATGTTTAAAAATTTGTAACTTTGAATAAAATCAATAAAAATCTAATTATTAAAAAAAAAGAAAAAAGTTTAAGGTATTTATTTAAAAAAAAATTCCAACAAATTTTTTTTAATTTAAATGCTTAAATTCGGGATATGAAGTCTTACAATTTTGAAATTTGTAAAAATAAGCGTTTATATAAAAAATTGACATTTAGCTTCAAAAAATTCATTTTTTTATTGAAAATCTGTAGTCTCATACTTTCGTAAATAAAAAAGTACATAACATTCTAAGTACATTCTAAGACCTAAGAGAACGAAGAACTCATAACACCTCTTTTGTAGAAAACCTCGTTGTAGTTTTGCCATTTTTATTCTAAGATACTACTAAATAAAAACTTTTTCGTTTTATATATATTATATATATATTTTTTACTTAAAAAGAGTCAAGAAATATAAAAAAAGTAATTTTCTTATTTGTACGACAAAATAAATTTTGATTTAAAAAAATAATCAAAGAAATTTTTTCTTTAAAGAAATTTTTTCTTCAATTATATAGCAACGAAAATTTTTTTTAAATCGAAGCAATCTTTTTTCTGGGTATAGGTCATGACTCTCTGCTATAAAACAAATATCTATATTTTAACGAATTTTAAAATATTTAATGTAATATGAAATCTTTGTATTTAACTATCAAATATTTGTTTCTATTTTTAGATTGATTTGAATAAAGGCTATATCATCCAATATTTTGCCTCGTTTTGTAGATTTATTAGCATCACTTATATAAGATAATTGTGATACTGAAAAATACTTTATAATAGAAATATTATATTAATAATAGCAAATTTTAATTGTTAATGTCAAATATATAATTTTTTTTTTGGATAGCAATAAATTGAATAGTTGATTCATTTCATGTGATTTTTCAAGAATCAATTATTAAACTGCGCAAAACGAAACTCAGACTGCGTTTCAAGATAAATTTCATTTAAATTAAAATGTAATTGCAAACGTGTAACATTATAATATTATGAATATTATAAATTTCTTAGAAGATTTTAGAAGATTTTAAGTATACAAAAAATATATTTTTAAAAAATATATAAATTAGAAAAGTTATAACATTAGTATAAACAAAGTATAAACATTATACAATATAATTGTAGTATTATTAAAAATTCATTAAAAAATTCATTAATTGACAAACCATTATTTCTTAAGAATGATTTTTATAAATAACATATTAGTAATTATATATCATCGAGATGGATCATATGTTGTTTATATAGTTATATGTAAAACTTTATTCAAAACGTCGATTTCATATTATAATAACTCCTATGCAATCGGGATAATAACAAATAGTAGTCGAAACAAAAGTTAAAAGGAGGGGTTATGCTCACCCGACATCCTCACTTTCTTCCATTAGCACTCTTTTTCACGCTCTCTCTCTCTCTCTCTCTCTCTCTCTCTCTCTCTCTCTCTCTCTCTTTCTTATTTGCTCTCTATGGAGAGCAATTTATCTATATTATACCCTCAGTTAGTTTCACTGTATGTTTTGACAGGAACAGTATTATTAAATGCCCCAGCTATCTGATCCTCGACACCCCTAATATACATAATGCGCCTTTTTCTTACGCGTGGCCGGTTATCCCCCGGTGACTATGCGCCCCTAGAACGCTCAAACGATCGATCGTATATAACGATTCATCGCAAAGAGATAAAAAAGTTTCTCTCCGTAAAGAAAATTTTCATTACGAAAAATATTCAAAATTTATTTCATTTATCAGATCTTCTTGAAAAGACCAAAACTTTTGACTCATTTTATATATGGAAATTTATAGTTAAGCAATGCTTATCTAGAATATAAAATGTAAAAAACATAGTGTATATACATGAGAGAGTTACTTATACACTTTACAATCTTTATTCATTAAATAACGTGATGTAACGGTGCGAAAAAACGAGCAATCCACCATGCAAATGCGAAATATCTACTTATCTTTTGTAACGCAGTCTTGTCATAATGTATCCTTGATACAACTTAATGATCTATTGTCGAAATGCAGCGGGGATGTACTATAATTCTCGACACGTTTCCTGTCACGTGGATCAGCTATTTGATGCGTTCTGCCATTCAATGGGATTACAAGCGTGCATACATCGCTAATTTTTCTCATGCTCACTGTCACCCTGTTATCTGTGGATGATCCGGCTTCCATCCGAGCCGCAACACGTCAGTATCCCATAAAAAATGTGGGATTTTAGCTATTCCCACCGAAATAAATATAAGGCAGATAAGCAATGATGCGATCTTAAAATCGTCAATTAAAACTCATTGATGTGTCAAGTAAATTATGTTACAATATAGTTACAATAAACCTATTCTAGTTTATGTGTGCATGATAAAAGAAATACTATTTATCAAATTTTTAAAATAAATTTGCTTATAGAAACATGCTCTAAAAAATTTTATTTTTCTTTTTGTGACTTACCTTTTGATACAAATCCACAGCTTTTCCATTATCTTCTCGATTGCACCATTAATAATGGAGCACATTGTAACGAAAAAAATTTATTTAATTAAAATTCTTATATTTTTTTGCAATTATATATATAATTATATTGAATGCTAACTAAGAATGCTAAGATATATATTTCATATATAAAATAAATTAATACATTAACATAAAATAAATTAGTTACAAAGCATTTCTTTATATCTTCTATTCTATCTTTAATCTCGATTACTGAAAACAATATTGTGTCAAATGAAATTTATAGAAATAATTCTATTTGCTGAAATGACTAAGAAAATAACGATTAGAGAAGCTCGCTTTTGCGTGTAATAAGAAGAGACGGGCAATAATTGCGGTACAAGTACGTGCTCGCACCGAATAGAGTTTAATTCTGAGCGATATTATAATTAAGTGGTTCCCAACGTAATGGTTGGCGTCACGTCAAGCAGTAACACCGAGGTTGGCGCTCATCATACTGTTTAGTTCAAACAATCAGCGACCCGATGATAGCCGTCACGCGAACCTATCTTTTACCTCAACTAGCGTCCTAATATTCAAGAAGTCTTATATTAAAATTATATAGGTATAAATTTGGGAATAAATATCTGTATTTTAAATTTGGCAAAAAAAAATGCAAAATAAATTAATAAATTTGTAAAATATATAAAATTACTAGAATATAAAAAGTATCTTATTTATTGATCTACAAAGTTATAAGTTATTGAAATAATTGAATTTTTATTGCTATCAATTTTTAAGAATATAATTAATAAGATAAACGTGTAATTCTTTTATATGTTTTACAAAAATTTAAATATATATGTTTACATAAAAAAATAAAATGCATAAAAGATGTATATAACACAAATATAAACGAAATAGCAACAGCAGTTCTCTGAAATCATAGTCAACGTATGTTCAATCAATCAGCATTCACGATGATGAGGAACACGTCTTCCGCCATGTGAATTAGCGTACGTCAATCTGGATCAGACTTAACACGCCGTTGAGTCGAGTACCTCTACCGATCGCCGAACCACAACCGGAAATTGGCCGCTTGGTTATCAAAGTTTGCGGTTTGCGTGTCTACCGAACTGAGTGGTAAATAGGCGAAAAGGGAGGAAGGTATGGGCGGATGGGGTGGGATATCCCCATTAATAAGCGAGCAAGAGATAGCTGACTCGTTGAATTAGGGTGCTGAAGGTAAATATTCATTTCACGATTGAACTGACGCCAGCAAACAGATAACGAATCTTTTTTTTTTACAAAAAAAGTTTTCCATATTATATTTTGTGTTATAAAATATATTTGTTATTAAAATTTGAATAATATTTCTTTCATTTTTATTAAAAAAAAATAAATATAATAAATATAATATAAAAAAATAATTATACGTAAAAAAGTATCATATCAAAACTCAAAACTATTTCAATATTTAAATTTCTTTTTACGTTAATATTAATATTAATATTAGATTTAAAAAATTATTTTATTAATATGTAAATTTTTTAAGTTATGTTGTCATCATAAAAAAATTATTATAATGTATTTAAAATTCATTTGAACAAAATGCAGTTTTTTTTAATTATAGAAAGAAAAAAATCCGTTTTTAAAGAATTGATTTCCTAATAAAAACAAATATGTGATTTACGAGATACAAAATTACATTATTTCACGCATAATATATTATACTATCGCTATAGAGATATATATTATATTCTGACAAACAAATAAACGTATTTCCAATTTGCATTTGCACTCGACAATCGCGCGTGCGATTGTTCGTCCACGATGGCGCGCACTTCGAAATCAACGCGCCGACCGCGATGCGGATGTCGTCACGAATTGAATAATAAATTGTGCCGTTAATTGAAACAATTAATTAATAATTCATGGTAGGCAAGGAGAATTTGCCAGCCGGATAGTGAGCGAGCGAGCGGATTGGGATGGAAGGGGTGCCTGGTTGGGGGTGTAGTGAGGCGGTCGTCGCGAAAGCTTGTAATTTGCGTCACGAGTAATGCACAAAAGCGAGACAGTGAGGAAAGTTGCGGGCGTGTGGGACGTAGACGGATGTATATACGTCTACCATCCTGAATATAATTTACTTGAACAAACTAAAATCCCCATCAAGAGCGCGCTACTTCGTCGCGCCTTCTGCCGCGATAGCTTGGCATCCTTTTCGAGAACCTGTCGCATCTCGTCGCCTCAGTAACCCTCAACACTCCCCGTACTCCGACCTACGAAAACCGCCCCGATCGGTCCCGCTCAACCCCATCGTTCCGCGATTCGCCCAATTCACTCCTTTAGGAATACTTTATAAGCCGAAAGACGCGACCCGATGCCGCTCAAACTTATTCTGTATTTATGTTTAGTCACGGCAAAAAAAAACGCAGCTTTTCCTCCACAAAATTTCTCGCTTTTTCAATCAATCTATATTAAATGTTCTTTCAAATAAAAGATATAAATGCTAGCATTGCGTACATTATACCCAATTCCTTGTAGAAATAATCTTGCAAAACTAATTTTAATTAATAATTTTGTGAAAAGTTTCGTATCAATTTTTAACAAAAATTTAATAATGATTATTGCATTTCTTTCAACATCTTGTCCTATAATAAGTCTTATAAGTCTTTAATTTTTAAGATTTTTGTAAAACAAATTAAATAAAATAATTTGATTATTCTTTACATTTTTTTAAAGACTTATTGGAAAATTTTTTAATTTAAAAATTTTTAATATAATATTTATTACTATAAAACAATACTTTGACATTAAAATAATTGGTACTTTTCAACACACATATATCCTTATGTTTTGTCCTGGAAAAAATATCCAACTTTTTTCAAGCTCTCTTTGTCTTCGATATGTAATGATAACAAAAGTCGTTAAACGTTAAAATTTGCAAAACGATAAAATTCTATTCTTCAACTAATGGAAAACACGTGTCGATCAGCGAAAGATTCTAATCAGATCGACTTAGAGAAAGCTCAATCGACTTCTTCGGCAAGATGTGGTTCAATCCCTGTGTGCGGACGATAAAAATCCAAAAGGATAGAAAGCTGCAGGTTCATTTCATAGGAAAGAGCAAGAGACGCGCAGAGTGTGGAAAGGGGAAATGGGTACAATCAGTAGGAACGACGAGGAGGCGGCGGGTGGCAGACGAACGGAGAGGGATGAACCGTCGTTCATAAATCTCGATAGATTACTAAATCCCGGGTTTGATGAAACTCTGAGCTGGAAGCGTACATACATGTATGTCACCACGCGACGGTTTCGCGTACACGCACTCACGTAAGTCGGTGTTGGTATCGCGCTAGCTCATCGGGAGCCGGGCGCTGATAACATTATCATAAAACAGCAATATCGCGCGGATATTGACTCGATAGAGAAGCGCATCGCATACGCCGTCAACTGCTTGCCGTCAAACGAAGCTTAAGAAGTAATCTAGAACGTGATTCTATGGCTTACAACTTTTTCATATGCAAATAATTTATCGAATTTAATGAATTCAACAATGAATTTAAATTTTGAACATCACGTGAACTTTCGAGATAATTAGTTATATATTTTCTATACTTGCTTTATTATAACAAATGTGTTGTAATAAACAAAATATTTTTGTTACAACATTACACGATCATAATTATAGTAAATAATCGTTAATAAATGATTGTCAATGCATAATATGTCAATATTAAATGAAAATCAATCGATGAGATTAAATACACATAAGTAAAAAATGGTTGGTCAAGGCGATTTTTCATGTTTAATAATATTTCTTGTATTTATATAATTCTGTATTGTATTGTATTAAAAATTAATAAAAGATTTAGGACTGTGGATTTTTCAAAACAAATAATCCGCATAGAAAGAACAGTTTTGCTAGAGCTAGAGATCTAAAATTTTAGCTGGATACAGATTTGAAAATAATTTTATTAGACTCAAAATAATTATGATGGTCGCTCAAGCAATGTTACAAAAAATTTTGACAATTTAGCAATCATTTTGAGCGATCTATGTAATTATTTTAACAGTTCAATAAAATTATTTTCAAATTTGCATTTAGTTATAAAATTTATAGATATTATAACAAAACTGTCTTTCTGTACGCACATAGTTTGCTTGAATTAGAAATTACGTAAATTTATAAGAAATATTATTGGTCACAAAGAACTTGAGCAAATGTGACATTTTTCACTCATGTGTGTATAATATTCACCTTGCACTGTGTGTGTGTGTGTGTGTGTGTGTGTGTGTGTGTGTGTATGTGTGTGTGTGTGTGTGTGTGTGTGTGTGCGTGCGTGCGTGTGTATGTGTGTGTGCGTGTGTG
>Ga0157363_1003327_pt1 | contig 14517 bp, 18 predicted proteins | sample AttsexASBM1_FD_111477 | JGI IMG/M metagenome (GOLD analysis project Ga0157363, IMG submission 111477) | Fungus gardens microbial communities from leaf cutter ant in Ribeirão Preto, State of São Paulo, Brazil - Atta sexdens ASBM1 | ecosystem: Host-associated > Fungi > Mycelium > Unclassified ...
AAATAAAAAAAAAAAAATAAAAAAAAAAAAAAAAAAAAAAAAAAAAAAAATAAAAAAAAAAAAGTTTAAAAAAAAAAAAAAAAAAAGAAAAATTCAGAAATTCTTGATTTAGAAAAAATTTCGATTTAAAAAATTGCGCTGGGATCCCGGGGATCCCCAGTGTGTACAGCTAGAATTAAGACATCACTTAAGACGATCTTGAAATAAGAACGGACTATGAATACCGATTTGAAGTTTCTAGTAAAACACATCTCTTAGAAACAAATTTATATTTAGCGAATGATATTGAGATTAATTAAAAGATAGCGACGGTAACGTCATATCTCTCGAAAAGCGTCGAAGATAAGGACTAGTCGGAAGTAATCGGATGCCCATGAGTGTCTACTTTGGCACGTAGTGGGACGCGAAAGCTTAATTTTAGAGCGAAGGAGAAAGGTCCAGATTTTTTCGAGTCGTACGCATAAAAACACACGAGATGATGGCGAGGACGAGTCGCCGGTGCTTACAATGCATACAGTGTATGCGATCCCATAGCAAATAAAGTCGTTGACATGTAGACAATGCGACGATGAGAAGGTGCTAAATATCGAAGATTAAAACTGGGGAATTCAATTATTGCGCGAATGCGATCACGCTCGAGAAAATAATCACTTGCAAAAGCTTGTTTTTTTTGCATATCTGTAGGGAGAAAACTCGCGTTTACCGAAGTCATCTTATTCGTATTACTGTACTTTCAACTAATTGCAAGTTTACATATGGATTCTAACTGAGAATCACATAAGCCAAGGTTGAGAGACTGGAAACGCATCTCTTTTTAGACACATCAAACTTATCTCGCTGACCAAGTATAATTCTTCCGTGGAATCTTCCACACTTTCGACTGCTTTTTATGTATTAGATATCAAAATGAGAAACATAAAACGAAGTCTAATTTTACATGGATTCTAACTGAGAATCGCAAAGTTGCGACTAAAAACGCTTTCTTTCTAGACTTTCAAATTTGTTTTGCTGACCAAATATAATTCTGCACGAAATTCTTGACACTTTTGGCTGGGTTTTGTGTAGGTGTCAAAGTGAGAAATATCAAAGTAAGTATATTATTATCTTTTCAAATAACTTTACATGGATTCTAATTGAGAATCGCGCAGTTTAAAATTGTGAAGATGTATGTCCTTCTAGACGTCTCAAATTTGTTTTGCTGACCAAATATAATTCTGCACGAAATTCTTGACACTTTTGGCTGCGTTTTGTGTAAGTGTCAAAGTGAGAAATGCCAAAGTAAATCTATTACTATATTTTCAACTAACTTTATATAGATTCTAATTGAGAATCGCAAGGTTGTTGACTAAAGACGTATTTCTTTCTAAACATATCAAATTTGTGACACTGACCAAATATAATTCTGCATGAAATTTATCTTCATTTTTAGCACAAAAATTTTCAGTTTTATATAAAGATATCAAAATAAGAAATGCCAAAGTAAGCTTATGATTTTCACATTTTTAACTAATTTTACAATTCTGACTGAGAATCACAGCCAAAATTATGGCTGGTGAAGATATACGTCTTTCTAGACATCTCAAATTTATTTCGCACACTTTTATGTATTAGCCATCAAAATAAGAAGTGTTAAATCTATTATAATACACTTTTAACTTTATATGAATTCTAACTGAGAATCGTGATCCAAGACTAATGCTTCATCCCTTTATGCACGTATACAAATTTAAATCGCTAGCCAAGTATAATTCTGCGTGAAATTTTCCATACTTTTGGCTACGTTTTGTGTAGGTGTCAAAGTGAGAAATGACAAAGTAAGCAACGAATAGCCAGAGTTGTCGTCGAGCTGGAGTGTCGCAAAAACACGTTTGATGTGTGTTAAAAATAGAGTTCATTTAAATTCATTTGAAGAATTCGAGAAGCGTGCAAGGTGCGCGCGAGAAGAAAAGAATAAAAAGAAGGGACGGTGTACGCGGGCTCGCGCGCGCGCGCGCGCGCCGCGAGCAACAAGTAGAAAAACAGTGCCGCGTGGTACCAACCTGTCGCTCTTATCGACCACCGCGAGAGGCGCGAGCTCCTGGAGCGGCGGCTCCGCGGAAATGCCCTGGGCACGATCGCGGGTACGCGGCTTCGTCGGCGTGAGCGGTGGTGCCGCACTGAAGGGCAGAATACTCAGGAACTTATCCAGGTGGCTGCGCAACTCCTGGATCTCGGCATCGCGACAACAGACGACGGTCTCGAGTTCGGCGATCCGCTCGTCCTTGATACGCAGCAGCTCCTGGAGCTCCCTGAGAGGGGTGCCCATAGTGGCGATCACGGCACCTCCGCCGGCACCGATGTGGAGTGGAACTTGGGTGATTTGCGTGGTGGTAGCGGTCGTGGCGACGATGCCGATGCCGCCGTCGACAGCCGCGGCGCCGTCCGTCGGCAGCTGCGTCGATGCACCGGCGACTGCGACCGCGGCGCCGGCAGCGGCAGCGGCGGCGACGACGTCGTCCTCCTCGTCGGCGCGCGGCTGCTGCGACGACGAGAAGCACAGCGAGTCGAAACACACGCGCATAGACACGCAGGCGTCGCCGATCGGCACTCGGTATTTCGTACCCTCGTCCATTCAACTTGTTTTGGTGCACGAGAGAGGAGAAGCCATACGCCGAGCGTCGTGTCCGGGACCCGACGAGGACGTCGTCGGTCGTTACTATCGCGCGAATTCGCGTGATACGCGGCTCCCGAAGAGCGGCGGACCGACGTCCTCCACCGCCTCCGCGACGTCCCGCGTCCCGTTGGTCCCGTGCTTGTCGGTCGAACGAGAGACCGAGAGATTGCGCAGAGTGGGAGAGAAGAGGATGGAGCGAGAGAAAGGGAGAGAGAAAGAGACAGGGAACGATGGTTGGACGGAGAGAGATTTCGAATTGGAGAGGGAGGCGAAACTATTCGTGCGTCGCGCCACTGCGCGCCACTTGTGAACTCGTCACACGCTCGTCGACAAACTGATGTAGGTATAACGAGAATTCTGGAATCAATTAAATTAATTATATCCTCAATTCTGCTTGCTGTACTGTGAGTAAAAACGCGAACTTCACACTCGATTATCGATAAGATAGAAAAAAAAAGTATGACTATTTACTTTTATGTAACATTTCTTATATAACATCTTTTTATAACTCACTTTTTCATAATTCGACATTTTGATGAAATTACGATTAAAAATTATAATAAGAAATTATTGAATATAAAAAAATTGCGAATAAAACGTATTTTATATATAACTTATATAACAGATGTTTAATAAGAAAATTTAATAATAAATGGTAACCAAATTTATTACTCTTACATAAATACCTTAATGTATAAGTATTGCAAAAAAAACCATCCATATAGTATCTGTGCATGTATATATGTACAACAAAATATGTACAATTTATAAATAAAAAAAAAATCATTACATTTTAATTGCGCTATTAAGATTTGTCATTGTGGAAGAAGGGGTTCGCTTCCTGTCCTTAACACAGTTTTCGTGACGTTCGTGAGTTCATCAAAATTACACTGAAGTTTTTCACTTTTCTGTGTCTCTTCCGGCTCCAGAAACGCCTCGTTCAAACAGACATTGTTCAAGCTGACGGCGCTATTTGAAAAGATAGCCGTGCCAAGATTTGGATTTTTCATATCGACACTATTGGCACGATTCTTCGACGGAGACTTCGTGGGAACGTCGTCTTTATCAGGTTGCATGTGCGATGACATTATGTCACACGCCTTTCCAAGAATGATTAAACTATTCAATATACGAAAAGATACTAATATAAGATAAGCTAATAATAGAAGTATGATGTTAGCGGGTCTTGCGGATGGCGTCAGAGTCGTACATAATACGCGAGCCATGGCGACTCCAAGAGGAAGAGGTATAAAGCCCATTCGCCGCGCAACCAAATCTGAGGGATCCGAGAATGCCGTCTCTCGACGTGTCTGTGCCATGTCATAAGCCAAACTCACGGTATAATCCCTGTAGACGGTCGAAGGTAGCTCGTTGAAACGTGTGATGAACGCATGTTTCACCTTTACAGAAATACAGAGATGATCTTGTGTTTACATAAGATTTGTTAATGTTAAGCAAATGAGAAATTATAAATGATAAAAATGATCCAAATAGTTTAATCGTTTAGTGATATAAACAATCCTAGTTCGATGTTTGAGCAAATATCTTTCTCGTTTGCATTCTCCATAATATACAATTTATTTTACAAACCCAATCAACGAGAACTTCTGCTAACAATAACGTCACGCAATCGGGTAACAAGACAGCGAGACGATCGCTATGCCATGCGTATTCTTTCATCGTTTGCAGACTCACTGCAAGAAGCAACATAATCAGATGGAACCTTTCTCTGACGTCGGCGCAAGATAATTGGAACAAGTTGTTCTTGTCAAACTTCTTGAAAACAGAACCCTTCAATTCTACAAACTAAAAGAACTCCATGTGGAATACTTTATACAAAAAAAAGATGAGTACTTTATTTTTCTTAACTCAACTTACGTTGTTGGACATCATAATTGTGAGAAGGGCTTTATTACTACTGTTAATTGCCACATTTAACGTCGTCGCTTGAAATAATACTAATATGCTGTGTAACACTTTATGGAAAAGTCAAGGTAAACATATTTTGTTGCGGCTTAAATCTATCTCGATCATGATCAGATTAATCGTAAAGATATATTAATTAAAGAATGAATTAATTAAAGGATACACACATAAGTGATGGCAAACAGGAGATGCGGTAATGTACCGAAATGTTTCGTACGAGTAGAATTCGAACGTGATTGTGGCTCAGTAGCGGTCCAAAGCAGTGCATCAATAGTGTCTTGGCCGAAAGCACTGAAAAGACGATCTCCTACTTCTAGCATATTATAAAATATATATAACTTTATAACTGATTGACTCTTAACTAAATGATACATCATGGAGGTGTCCACCTTCCAGGTTGCTGCCCAGCAACCTACCACTACAATTCCTTTCAATAAATCACATACTTCAGCTGGACTTAAATATCTTTCCGCATTCTTTGCATGATCTTTTTCATTTCTACCCCTAAAAATGAGGCCGGTCAACATTTTTAGATAAACAAATAGCTTTCACTCTAAATTGATATCTCTGTATACCTCAGATAGTGTCGTAAAGGTCTTGTAATCACTGCCCACAAAGCCATTGCAAATCTTAGTGGTAAAAATGTATACACAAATAGAAAGGAATCGGCACACTACAATGACAAAACAATAAAATATCTAATATATAAAATCAACTCAATTATTCTAACTTTATTATTCAATTATTCTAAGAGATTTTAGCTAGTATTCTATTCTCACGATAGTTTTATTTGTCGCTGTACCTGAAGGAATCCATACGCCATAAAGTTTTCCACTTCTCTAGGAATTTTCATGAACGAGTAAACTTTTTCTCTTCTTGCGGAAAATCTTTCCTCATCATGCTCTAGCTGATAACCTCTCGTTAATTCTGTTCTCAAAAATTGCATCAACGATACTCCTATAAAAAAAAAGAGTATATTTTTTAAATAAATCAAACATAAATTCAATATTATTTGAATAAACTTTCCCAGATAGCACAAAGAGTTCAAAAGAGTTCAAAAAGAATTTAGTGATATGTCATCAATTCTGAGCTTATTTTAGATGCAACAAGAATTCTTTTGATTTGATATATTACTAAATTCTTTTTGAATTCTTTGTGCTATCTGGGTTTTTGGTGTGAAAAAATTTCTCATATTATTTCGTAATATTTTTAAGAATTCATTATATTTTATGAAGATTCTTGAAAAAATACCTTATTTATTTTCTCAAATTTTATAAGTTTTTTCAGAAATTAAAAAATGAAAAATCTTAGAAATCTTACAATAAAACATTTCTGAATTTACATGTATAATGAAGAAAGAATTCTAAAAAAGATATGGAAGAATTCTCAATTTTTTTTAAATATATTCCAATATAAAAAAATCTGAGAAAATTTTGTAAAAAATTATAAATCATATAGAAATTCTAAAAAATTATATGAAGAATAAAAAAAATTGTTCATTAAGGCTAATAATTTAATACTAATAATTCAATAATTTGTAATTGTTATTATAGCAAAAATTAGTAAGTTAATAATTAATAAAACAAAATATTACAAAAAATAAGATTTATAACAAATACAAATATTAAAAACCTGCTCAAAGAAAAAGTTTACAAGGATTATTTCACATTTGTTTCTTCTTTTTCTTCATAGTTTCTCATTTGTAATAAATTTTATAGAAAATTTTATGATCCTTATTTTCGCAGGTGATTAATATCTTATCTCCTAGAGTGCATATGTTATGTGCGCTGTTGTATCGCCGATTTTTCTTTTCTCTTGATTTATACATATATTCCATTGTGCTGTACCGATAATTGTTATATCTCTAACACACAGGTATATCACACAATTTTCCGAGGGACGAACTTAGGACACAAGTCCATTGGAAAATTGTGTCGTGTCAGATGTTGCCGATTACTTACGTTGCTTCTTCTTTTGCGCATCTTGGCTGTCGGATAATTGCGGCCTATAGTGCGTAAGATCCACATTCTCCACGCGCTTGTCGTGACATGACACATGAGTTTTGGACTTGTCAGTATCGTACTGTCGGAATCTGATCGTCCTTTTCTCCGGCCAACTTTGTTCCATATTCTCATCGCTGACACGCGCGTTCTGCATCACTATGCCAACGTTAACCCTCAACGAGCGTCCACACAAAGTTCGATCATTCTATAATTCCGCAACGAGTCTCACGACAATCATAGAAGCATCCCATCTAACGATTGAACCTCGACACCGCGCTGTTCCGGGCGAACTGTCACAACACACCAACACGGAAACTACGGTGAAACGATTGGCAAAGTGGCAATTAACGCGCGTCATATATGACGGTGACAGCGCCGACAATGCTCTATCTGTTAACCACGTAATTCGAATTTCTTTTGATCCACACCGATCTGTCTCGAGCGGCTGTATTAAGCCACGTAAGATCATTTAATACCTCCCTTTTTTACTGATATATTTACAAGATTTTTCCGATATGTTATAAATTATAATTTTCAATAATTCATGTTCTTACATCACATGTTGTGGAAAGACGAGATTATTGGAAGTTTAATTATCAACTATCGATAAATAAAATAAAATTATCTTGCGGGAACTAATATTTTATGAATTTGTAAAATATTTTATCAAACAAATTATTTTATATATATTTATTATCTTAATATAGTTTTTACTATTTTATCTTAATATAATTATTATTACGTATCTTAATATGTTCAAAAACTGAGTTTATTTGAATAAAAATTAAAAGACATATGACGTATGTTATCCCTTGTCTTCATAAATGATGATTCTTGATGTTTCACACATATATGAAATTTATTATGCAATGTTTTTAATTTAAACAAGCCAAACTGTATTAAAACAAGTTCAAATAAGAAAATATTGATTATACCATCACAATGATATGTCATATACTCCCTTGACTACGAATTTGATGTGAATCAACAACAGTCTGATACAAGTCTAAAGCTGTTTCTATATATATGATTTCAGGATAGAAGCTCTTTATAAAGAATTGTGCGATACGACATTCCACAATGACTACCTTGATTGCAAATAGCACTTCTGATCCTTCTCCTGATACTGCTAATAATATGGAACCGCCAGAGAGTCAACAAGTCACAAGAAAGTTTTGGATAGATACGAAGTCTTTAAATGTACCAGATGTTATGGATCCAGATAATCCTTTGATGACAAAATTCCAAAATGCTCTACGAGAACATCTTATTCGTATCGACAATAAATTAAATAGTGAAATATTAGAGCTTGTAAGTACCTGAATCCTTATTTTTTTAGACTTAAAGGATTTGTCTGATAAATAAAAAGAAACACAAAAAAAATGTTATTCTTATTAAATATTCATTGCAAATATTTCAGGAGGCTAATATAAAAGTTCTAGAGAAGGAACGTGAAACAGAAGGTTTACAACTGTACTATGCTCAACAGGAAATAGCGCAACAACAAAAGACAATTGAAAAGTATCAAAGCATGATAGCAAATGTAATTTCGCAGCGCGAAGAGAAAGATACACACGTAAAAAATGCCAAAGAGGTTCACAAAGATACCCACATTAAATTATTGGAAGAGAAAAGGAAAGAAGAGAATCTCATGCACGAATTAGAACAGATTACTGATTTGCAAGCGCAATTCTCAAAATTGCAAACAGAGCTTGAAAATAGCTTGATTATTTCTAAACAAGTATCAAAAAAAGATAAGATAATTCAACGAGATCTAATTGCTCAGAAACAGCAGAAAGATTGCATAATATATAAACTCATGGAAGAAGTTTGGAAAATTAAAAACGAGATAACCAATTTAGACACGCAACTGCAGTTAAAAAATAAAGAAAAAATTCAAATAAATCAGATGATTGCTGATGTTAATATTGATCTAGAAACGTTGCATAAGCAGCATACGAATTTATGCAACACTTGGAATTCTGTTGTGCTGAATATTACTAATCGGAATAAAGTTTATGAGCAATTAAATACAGAGCGTGAGTACGTAATCTCTCGATAATCTTTAAGGATTTGAGTGAATAAAATTGTAATGGGAGATAAAATAAGTTAATATAACATACAATAGAATCGTAATTAAATCACATCTATGATTTTAATAGGAAGAAATAACTGTCTTGATAAAGTTTCCTCATTATGAAAGACTATAACAATGAATTGTTTCAGGAAAATACGTGAATCTTTTAATACGTTACAAACGGAAATAGATAAGTTAAAGAAAGAAACTTGTAAAGAAACAGAGAACAATGAAAATCTGACCTCATTGCATACACGAATAGAAGACAATATTCTGAATAATATAAAATTGGTGGAAACCGGAAATGATAAACTTAATAATTTGGAATCTGAATTAGTAAAAATAGCAAAATTTAGTGAACAGGAGCAACATGAATTTGATTTAGCTCAAAATGTATTTAGAATATTAATGTATACTTATTGAAAAAAAAAACATAAAACATTATTTTAAAATTAAATTACTAATTAAAATATATCTCTAAAAAATTTTATTTTTACACGATTATATATCATTTATAATATAATAGTCTTGTATTTTAGGAATGGCAATATTTGTTACATGAAGAGGAAGAAATAGATAAAAAATTTACAAAATATCTAAATAAGCAAAATGAGTTAGAAAAAAATATATATAGCAAACTAGAAGAAAAAGTTGCGCATAACAAAACGGCGCAATATTTGAATAAATTATTATTAGATTCTAAAGAGTCAGTACAAGAACAAGAATTGTTATTAGCAGAAACAGAAAATTCATGTAGCAAAAAATTATTGGAATTGGAACAACTTAATTCAAACATAACTTACGAGAAGACGGACTTCGAGGAACTCTTGCAAAATAATAATAAAAAAGAGAAAGAGATAGATGAGATTCAGAAAGAAATCAAGAAGCATGACACAGCAATCGAGAAAGAACAAAGAAAAATTGTCAATGTGAACAAAATTATTGAAGAGGTAAGAACATTAACAAAAATTCCACGCGAATATTTTACATCATTATTCTTTCTTACAGATATTATCGCATAGAGAAAATAGAGAAGTTAATCCTCTTGATATAAAAATAATAACCTTAGAAAAAAATATAGAAGAAATTCAGCAAAATGATCAGAAAGCACAACAATTATGGATTCGCCAAGAAGGATATATGATTACACTGAGTCAACAGAAAGATTTACAATTGCAAGAACATAATCTTTTTAATAAAGAAATTATGATTATGGAGCAAAAAAATTTGAAACTAGAGCATGCTTTGAACATGCTTGATAAAGAAGATTCGAACATGGAGAGGACATTAAATCTTCTGCAACAAAGAATAGTACAAATAAATTCACAATTAGTCATTCAAAAAGGACTGAAAGAGGAATTAGAAGACAAAAATTTTATTAAAAAAATGGAAGGGATACAAGCTCTCGAAGATGCAGAATTAAATCTAATAAAGATGCAAAGCGATTTAAAGCAGTTATATGAGGAAAAGGCACTTTTAAAGGATAATCTAGATGCAGTGCAACAAGAAAGCTTATCATGGGAGAAGAAAGTAATATTTTAAAAATCAAATATTATATATATTTTTATTTATATCAAGAAAAGTATCACATAATTTTTAATTTATGCTTTTAGGTGAAATTAATGCAAGAAGCGATGAAGAAATTGAAAGATGATCATAGTGATGGTGGCGATATTACAGTGATGAAAAGTGAAATTCATAAAATGGAAATGCGCCTCTTACATTTGCGTAGGGTACAAGAAAAATTGATCCATGATATGGAAGTTTGTATTGCACGAAGAGATATTATATTAGATAAAGTTATGAGCAAACTTAAAAGAGATCCTAAAGGACAACATAATCAGAAAGTTATATTTCGTAAACGTCTTGCTGATCAAAAGTTAAAGATAAAACAAATCGTGAAGGTAAATCCTACTTACATTAAATATAGTTTTATATTACTATATTTAATTACATTAAGTAGCTTAATTGATATAACTTCTCTAATGAAGTGTTTATTATAGGATACAAAAAAGATTGAAAATAGAATATTGGAGCTGGAAAATCAAATAAAGGATGCAGTAAACAAATGCGACGAATCGCAAACAGCATTGAAAGTGATGCAAAATGACATCCCAAATTTGGATCAAGGAATTACACAAATAGAAGCTGTTAAATATCGTGTATGTAATATGAATAATTAATAATTTCTCTTAATTTCATAAGATTCAAAATTACTATTTGTTTAACATTAATGTTATCATAACTAAAAAAAATCTTCTGTTACATGCAGAATTTGCAGGCATTAATTTTTAAGCAACGAAAAGCTAAAATGCTACAAGACATTAAAAGTGGCCGATACAAAATGCTTTTCAAGAGTGAAGCTACATTAAGTGAAGAATTCCAAAAGGAACAGATTCTTCGTGATTATTTAAAACATGTAATGGAACGAACAAACCAAGATTTCCCTTTATTGAAAATCGATATTCAAAAAATACTTTTGACATTAGAGATATCATAATAAAATTTTACAATTATTAAAAAGAATATACAATTATTAAAAGAAAAAGATAAAACAATGCTATGTATTTAATAACAATAATTGTAATTATAACAATTTATAACAATTGCATAGTAAATGCTTTGATTATAAATCATATATAATGTTTTGATTATAAAACATATACTTATGCAGAGTGCATTCCTTTAATAAAAGCCTCCATGGATGAAATCGGAGTATCCGGTAAAATGCCATGTCCCAAATTACCAATATATCGAGTTTTACCAAAATTTGACACCATTTTTTGTGCACGAGCAATGATTTCATCCTAAAGACGATAAATTCAATATCTTTATAATATTTGTGAATATTTCTCGATCGATGATTAGTAATACCATTACTAATCTAATTACTTTATTTTTCAGTAATAATTTTGTATAAAAATCAATAATCATATCAAATAATTATATTTAAAATTGAAATTATAATTTTTTAAAAAGAGATAACATACCTGTGAAGAATACATTGCACAAGGATCCATATTCCCTTGTAATGTAACATTAGCACCAAGCTGTTTTCTGGCTTCTATAGGATCTACAGTCCAATCAAGACCTATAACTTCATAACTTTGATCCATCGCAAGAATTTTTAAAGAATTCATAGTTGCGCCTTTTGGAAAAGCAATCTAGATATACGTTTAATATTTATATATAATTTATCTATTTTAATTTTTAAAGTGATTTGCTGGTTAGAAATAGTTATGAAAAACATTTTACCATAGGCACTTCTGGAATATTTGCTTCTTTCAGTTGCTTTCGTACACGTTCGCTAATTTGTTTGAGATATTTAAAAGAATAATTTGTAAATAATGCATCGTCCAAATAATTTCCATTGCTTTCAAAAACTTGAAGTAACTTGAAAAAAAGATATAACAGTTATTTCTTTTGAATTATGTCATTATATATTGCATATATACATAATATATTTATAAGAGTTCTTCCTTACAAAAGAAAAAATTATACGTTTAATTATATACCTGAGCACCAGCTTTCACTTGCATTACTAAGTAATCCACAATAACATCTGTAATCATCTGTAACAATTTATGAGTATCTTCTGGATACTTATATAACCAGGATCTTGCCTTTGCCATTGTAGAACTGCCTCCTCCTTGAATCATGTAACCCATCAGAGTCCACTGTATATGAAACAAATTAACTATTTTATATTAACATGTAATATATAAATACATTAATATCTCAAGGAGAACAAGAAAATAATGTCAATTTAATGTCATATTGATATCATTTTGATTTTCTTGTCCTCCTTGGGATACAAAAAAAATAATTATCTTTGTAGAAGAAATTTTTTCAAAGAAATTTTTTCAAAGAAATTTTTAGTATGTTCATACTTTAAGTTTTTTTTTTGGATAATACTAAAATACTTACAGGAGCTCCAGTAAATCCTATCAATGGCACTCTGCCATTCAACTTGTGTCGAGTTAATGTTATAGCATCTCCAACATACTTCAGAGCTTCATTCACATTCGGTTGTATGAGTCGTGATAAATCATTGGGACCAGCTAAAGGCTGAGGCAAAACTGGACCCTAACAAATATTTCTTATTTACATAGAATAAAGAGGCAATAATGAACATGAAGTACATTAATGAATCACTTGATTGTTATGTGAAAATAAATAATTGAAAGATGCTTACTACTCCTGGTGCCATCTCAACTTTTAGGCCCATCGCCTGAGGGATCACTAGGATATCTGAGAATATTATACTGGCATCCAGATCGAAACGTTCTATCGGCTGTAAAGTCACTTGACATGCTAATTCAGGAGTTTGACAAACTGTGAAAAAATCGTGCTGAGCTCTGACTTCTTGAAACTCGGGAAGATATCTTCCCGCTTGTCTCATAACCCAAACTGGAATTCTGTCAACCGGCTCCCCACGTGCTGCCTTAAGTATCCGGTCATTTTTCAAAGATGGAAAATTGTGCTCAATCATTCCGATAGTCTTCTCCTTCACGTTTTCCAGAGTTTTTATTTCTGTATAATACAATAATATTCCCTCATGTTTTTACCTCAAATTCTTTTTTTTCTATTTTAGATTACAATTATAGTAATTCGCAGAAAATACATACAGTACTTAATTTCAGTTGTTGCGAAGCACACAGTAATTCTTTGCCGATATGTTTGCAACTTCATTCACTGTTTTGTAAATTCAGTACAAAATCTGACGATAAAAACTACCCATGATAGATCTGTTCTTTGTAACTACACTATATTATACTTTCTGCACTTAAAATGAAATAGATATATGATTAGATATTTAGAGAGAAAAAGAAAAAAGATAAATCGAAAAGTCCAATTGCAAAAAACAAATCTATTCACCTAATCATTTAATTTTTTATTTGTTGACGTTAATGCAACACATTTTAATGCAACAGATGTGATTCATGTGACGTAAAAAATTATCCTTCAGATGTAAAAATTTTGTAAATTTCTTAAGGCTACCAATCACATGAGTTTTTCTGATTTGAACATTTGTTCTTTATAGCCTTTGTATTTCAAGTAAAACAAATGTACAAAAAATATATTTATTATTTCAACGCAATTAAAAGAGTTGAGATTTTTTTCGGAATACATTCGGAATACATATTATAACAATATCTAAATCTTAAATCTTAGCCAAAGAACAATATACGATCAACTATTACTGTTAGAAAAATTTAAAAGTTATGTATCAAATAAAATTATTGATGAAATTTGAGCGATCTCTATGAATATTATTTATACAAAAGACTTGAATAATTAGAGTATATTAATAATTGGAATTTTTTCAATAAAAAATCGTCAAAGTTGTGAATGTGATTGATTAATCGCGAAATAATTGGCGCGTTCATTGACTGACGCATATATAATGGGAAACAATCAGGTTTTCATTTGTCCGTGTTGACCAATAATGAATGCGCAAGTGTGATTTTTGAGATAAATGACATGTATTCTAAAGCAAAGCATTTTCCTATATATCTTATATATTTATATCAAATAGTAATAAATCTGCAAAATTAAAAATTGAGCCAAAATTAATCACACTTTAATCACTTTAATTAGAATTTTCGAAATTTTAATTTAATCAATTTCTTAGAAATACAATCTGATAATTATTTTGATAATTTAAATCTTGAATCATTTATATATATTACTAAAATTTCTCTGAATATTTACATAAACACTTATACAACGTATAATATATATATATATATATATATATATATATATATATATATATATATATCTATATCTATTTCTTATCTATATTATTTTTTTTTTATTTCACATTTATCTTATTAATATAATATTTTTTTTTA
>Ga0157363_1003328_pt1 | contig 14511 bp, 6 predicted proteins | sample AttsexASBM1_FD_111477 | JGI IMG/M metagenome (GOLD analysis project Ga0157363, IMG submission 111477) | Fungus gardens microbial communities from leaf cutter ant in Ribeirão Preto, State of São Paulo, Brazil - Atta sexdens ASBM1 | ecosystem: Host-associated > Fungi > Mycelium > Unclassified ...
ATAAATAAATAGATTGCGTTCCATTTAACACTCACAGCGCTCATGGAATCATTTCTTTGTCGTTTATCAAATGTTAAACAAAGACAAACGATGCTCGCGAGCGTTGCGAGCGTTAAGTGGAACGCAGACATAGTTCCAGTCAGTCCGATCTATTTAAGTCATCACCGTGGACTCGGCATACCTTGTTGACTAATAATAAATCTCTGTTTTACAAAGACTATATACATAGTAATACTAGATTTGTAATGCTATACAAAGCTTGTAATACTAGATGCTAGTTATTATAAAGTAAGACCATTTAGGATCAATTTCATTAGTAAAACGCTTTAAGTCTTTTCAGTTGTAATTTGATTTAACACTTTGGTGATAAAGGAAAATTATTATATTATTAATTTTATATACATTTTATTATTAGTAATATTATATAGATTATATTTTATTCGATTTTGTTGACATCAATAGTATCTTTTCATTAGAAGAAATAAAATTACATAGCTTGTCTTATCGCAAGCGATGTTTTTAAATAATTGAAGTGGAAGTCAATATGCACCGAGAAAGAACTTCGTACGTAAATAAAATCATTTAAATAATAGTCATGGCCCTTGAATACATTGCAGTACAATAGGAAAGTGAATTGCATTTCAACGATCATACGGAATCCAGTCCAAAGTGTTAGTACTAAGACTAAATTTATTTATTTATTTATTTAACCGATTTGTTCGGGCTTGAGGATTTCATTTGATTGAGTTTCGCTTTAGTAGGCTTCCTTTCTCAATATAATAATAATGTCGCGATTATATTGCACAATCGGATGAATATTGTTGAAGATGGTTCAGTTGTAACATGTAATCGCGTACGAAATATACGTCAGTCGTGTGTCAAAAAGTCATTGCATGTAAACTGTGCAGCGAATCGTTATCCGTAGCGGATGTGAGTCGTGATAAAGCGCATGGATTGACATCGGAAATGTGGGAAGTCATTCGGAAATAGATTACTTAAAAAAAAAAAATTAACGGCATAAAAATATGACTAACAAATAAAAAAATGAATACAATAACCTCTTGAGAAATATGAGATAACAAAATGAACATATGACTTACTTTATTTTTATTCCGTGCTAAGAAAAGATTTAAAAATTAGAGATTTAAATCATCGACGTGTTTAAAGCAAATTATGCCAAAATGCATTTGTTGTTTTATTATCTCTCATTCCGTTTTCAACAACCACAATAAGTGCTTTGTTACAAACAAAAATCATTTCAGGAATGTCTATTTTGCTCATTTTTGTGTTGTTTCTTTTCTTAGATAACATGTTTTGCAATCTGTGCTGTTTGTTACGACACAATTGCGTGTATAATAAATATGGAAGATAGTGGAAAAGTTTACGCAGAAGTATTGACAAATAAAAAAAAAAAGAAAGAATAGATAGACGATATATTTCTTCTAGTTTAAAGTTTAAATTTTATTGGAAAAGTATGTTTGCTTATATATCATACATATTTATAAAATAATGATAAAATTATTGCAGAAGTATTTTTAAAAAAGTGACGTATTGGAAAGTTTTGGAGTGTTCCTATATTCAAAATGTTATCTTATAATGTCTTACATCAGTGTCTTATAAGTCATATTACATGCGTATTTTTATTATAATATGCGTGCCTGTATCTTCAATTTATGATTTTGCACGTGTCATTTTAAATGACGAAAGCATCGTTTCGCAAAAAATACAGTTTTTGCAAATATCATCTTGTAAAAAACTATATAAAACAATAAAATGCATGTGAATTTCCAGATTAAATTATTCATGCTTATTCAAATGTTACGGAACTTAAATAGCGCGAATTCCACGAATAATACATAAGATAATCTTGGGTTTCCTCATGTCTGTCTGTGCGAAAATGCGCGATAATTTTATCCTTGAATAGTAGCGTAGAAAATGCAGTTTAGTGTAATTTAAATGGAGGCACTTGAAAGTATTAGACATAGAGGTGATCGTTGAAATGCAAATTTATGCAAGAATCTGAGTAAGAGATATAAATATATATGATTAAAAATAATATAAAGCATTAAAATGGTATATTTATACAACATAATGCACATGTAAAATATTTGTTATCTTTAAAATAGCCATAAATATTATTAATGCACTATTTCTATCTTGAGCATGCATATATTATTTTTTTTCAATTCATCAGCAATTACTTACTATTGTCTAATCAGCATAATTGTAATTATCTCATTCTATCTTTTTCATTAACAGTCGCTGAATTTCGAAGGATTTGCTCTACGCAAAACCTGCATTTGAGAGGAAAGTTCACTCATTAGAGATATTCAAATTAAGTGGTAAGGTGATCTTCAATCAGTGTTTGTTTCCTCAAGTTTTTTTAACCTGATTACACAATTCCAAAATAGAAATAAGCGCCATTTATCTATCGAGAAAATTGCGAGGAGCACAATTTTAAATTCGGTGTCAACAATCTACTATTCTAGTATTCTAAAAGAAGCGCATTTGTGACAGAATTTAAACGCGCGAGCGATAAAAGGAAAAGTTGGAGAAGGAAGATTGAAGAAGGTTTTCTCAAAACCTGAGTGTGCATGTACTGTAGAGGGAGAAGGGAACTGAAGGTAAAAATTGCAGACTGGCGTTATTCTAGAGCAAAGTGTATCCAGCGCATCATAGATCATGGATTTATATAATAAAGTCTTAAAGGAAAACGCAACTTGTAAGAAAATTATATTTTGTTCTCGATTAAATATCAAGAGAATATCTGATAAATATTGACGAAATTGAAGTATTTGTGATATTAATCTAATATTTATTTTCGAATAGAATATTTTCTCTGTTTATTGAAGGAAGACATTGAACTTATTGTTATCACGTGTTCTGTGAATGATTCATTAGTAACTAAGGTATTTTCATATTCATCGACATACAGAAGCCATTGGAAAACTCGTTGCAGAATCAACCGAGATAATATGTATTTTTCTTGCAAGAAGATTCTCTCAATTACGAAGAAAAAGGGACTGTGTTCCATTTCATGTGATTTTTTATCAGCAACCTCCTAAATTACTGTGATTTAAGTCGATTATTGTAAAAGGCAGACCAATACAGGATTTACAGAATCGATAGAAACAATATATAGTCACCGTATTTTTAATTAGAGCGAAATAATCTCTTTTTCTTTGCGAAAAACGAACTACATTGCACTTAACGCTCTGTTTTATGCGAATAATTCACTGTAATAAAGCAACGAATCGATATTAATTACTAACTACACATGAGCCAAACAACGTTTATGTTGAACATATAAATTATTCTCATGTTATATTCTGCGATTATCAACAAAAAGTTCTTTTAAGTCTGAACGCTAAATTTAGTCTAAAAGAGAAGCAGCTGCTAAGTTAATCGCTCGATCAAGGGAAACCGAAGAGATGGTGATAACGATAGAATAAGCGAAGCAACGGAGAGTGAAAAAGGGAAAGTAAAAAAGAGATAGACCGATAGAGCAAAAAAGAAAAAGGAAAACGACATTGCAAGTAACAAACCGATTAGCAGGTGTGCACGTATTCCAAGAAAAAGATAAAGAAAAAAACAGGGACGATTACTTTAAAGTAATAAGGAAAAAAGAAAGACGACACAGAAAAGAAGACCGAACGAAATAAATAAAGAAAAAAAACGACGATTGATAAAATTTAAAAAAACGAGAAAGAAAACGGAGTAAGATCAAATCAATAGAAGCAAAAAAATATCCTTTTCGAAACTTCAAAATGAATAAAAATATTCTGACAATTTCGCAGACTAAGAATTTTTTTGATGAGGAAGCTATCTTGAAGAAGGTACGATGGCGCAATCTCATAGCATTCTGGATCCTAGGTCTATGCAACAATTACGGCTATGTCGTGATGCTCAGTGCGGCTCACGACATTCTACAGAGCAAATTCGGTGAGCAAGTGAGTAGTCATATGATTCTTGATTATTTATCGCGTGAAAAAAGTTGGAAGCTTCTCTTTAAATCTGACAGAATTTTTGAAGAAAATAAATTTAAAAATTATATCACATAAAATTATATTCTTAAATTAGAATCAATAACTTAACAAATTATTTATAATACTTTTAATATTAAAATACAAATTGAATACCTTTTCATGATTTTCTCTTTCTTCTTATTTATAAAAAGAAATAATTATCTTAATTTAGAATTATAATTATTTTTTGGATTAAAATTCTAACATTATTTAAGAAAATTATACATATGAAAGTGTTCCAATATAAATATAATTGGATTAAGTTATCATAAAGTTATATATTCGGAACATTTATTCTCTAATAAATTTTTAAGAGTTAATGGAATATTTGAGATTAATCTTTGAAATTCAGATAAAGATGATATTAAGCTTATTCTTGATGAAAAAACTCTCTGAATTGGTGTACACAATGCAATAAGTTGAAGTGAAACAGATATAGTTCGTTTCACTTCACTTTTATTGCATCATGTGTAACAATTCAAAGAGTTCTTTGATAAAAAACAGACCTATTATTTTATGGATGATCTCATATGTTGTCTGTTCCAGATAACAATAGTTATAATAACAATAGATTGACAATAGGAATCAAGTTCATCTCGGTATGAGATAGTGTGACCTGTTTTGCTTTATTTACAAAAGATTAACATAACGATGATTTGTAATTTTAATTCTCAGAGATCTTTTATTTATTTAATTTTGCATATTTTTTCTTTCTAAATTTTGGAAATATTCTTACGTATCATTTTTTCTTGAAAAATTCTAAAAAAAAGATGAATAGCTATTAGATAATTTATTAGATAATTGTGTGAAATTAATTTTTACCTAATTAATAATTTTTTATCGAATGTAAAGTTATCTCTCCATATTTTTTTGAAAATTATCTTTTATCCATCATTTTAGAAATTAATTGAACAATATGAGAAACGATATCCGATAATACATATCTTAGTAGAGCTCGCTAAGATATCTTATTTATAAATCCACTTATCAATCTAGATTTGAAAGTGCAATATTGCAAACAAAGAACATATAAAGTTATTATTATTAAGAAGCTACTCGATTTACTTATTTGGTAAAACACAGTAAATCTATTTGTTAATTAATTGTAACAATTCATATTTCAGATGATTAATAATTTACAATTAATTTAACATTAAAAGTTATATTAGTTTGCACATTCGTTATTTTTAATATAAAAAGTAATCTCGAACATTTGCCAAAATAACCGCAACTGAATTGACACAATTAATAATTAAATATTAATAATAGATATCATCTTTCTTCTTAAGTCAATCTTTTGCAAATATCAAATAACATAAATCAAAATGTCAATTAATAATATGCTTTGTGTAGTCAATGATGTAATTTTAACAACTTATTTATCGATTAAATTCGTGCCAATATACGATATCAATCTGATATGTAATTAAATAGTGCAAAGTCTATGGAAAATTTTCTAACGATTTGTAAACCAATATTATAATTAGCATTATGCAAATTGCGCATTCCAATTGATTTAATCATTCGGTTTTACGCAGTTTAACAATATAAATTGATAAATTCGCATTATAATGATCCGTTTCTAATAGTGTAATAATCAACTTCCTCTTAAACGAGAAAAATCGTCGTATTTCAATAATTTATGTCATCCGGCCGGATTTCCGAGTGAAAAAAACGTATTATCGATAAAGCAGCATGATTACGTTGTGCAATCAGTATTTTTTGCGTCGTATTTATGGTCGACATGTTATGTAAACCAGACAGGTGTAACAAGAATTAATTTGTCACGTGTAAAATATTATACTCGTAAAATATTAACATTATTATTTTTGACGTTTTGTTTTGTACTGCATAAAACAAAATTTATTTTTATATTTTGAAGCGAACTTATTGTAAAAAGAATAAAAATTGAAAGATGAGATCTTTAATATTTGTCCAAAATCCAAAAATTTGTGTAAAGATAGTATTCAAATTAAATTCTTCGGAAAAATCACTCCTTTTTCAAATACCTTTTAAAATTTTTTAATTGTTTTAAATATTTCCTTTTTAATTTTTATTTTAAATATGTACTGTAATTATAAATATTCTTATGGTTTTTCTAGAATGACACATCAAGTACAAACGATATGAATGACGAAACATCGACGAACACGACTCGTACATGCAACACGGTTTCAACCGGTGCCATACTTTTGGCAGACATTCTGCCAGCATTAGCAATCAAGATCACGGCGCCATTTCTACCATTTCTAGTACAGTGAGTATCTTTATTTCTTCTTCTTTTTCTTTTAACTGCGTTTAATATTACGAAGTGCACTCTTGTGCATCTTAGCGTTATCCAGAGACTTGTCAGAATGAAGCCAGTGAACACTCCAAAACAAATTATCTCCTATAAAATTATGCATAATTTTATGAAATAATTGAAATGATAACAGAACTGCAACGTGTGACTCATTTTTTTCACAAAATATTTTATTGTCTTCCAGATTCTACGCAATTTTCTTCACGTTGTGAAATTTATTGTATTAATTTAATTTATTTTATTCGAACACTTTTCCGTAAGATTAAAATTTGTCTTATCTTAACATCTGTAGAGATTCCACACTCGAATGTTTCATATAATATTATAGTTCAAGATGACTGCAATAAAAGTAAAGTGCCAAGATTAATTTACTTTGCGACGATTGGATGTTCTTGATAATGACATGTGCATTCTTAATTATGTTAGTATAGTTTAAGATAAAACGCAAATACCAAAAGTGATAAAAAAACCATAACCCACTGGATTTAACTTAACTAACAATAGTTTAATTTTTAAATACCTTCATTTTTTTCGTACATTTTTTTACATTAATGTAAAAAAATTATCAGTACATCTAAATTTTTATATAAAATAATTTTTTGAAATATTATCTAACTAATAAATTTCTTCTATAAGACATATACACTTTTTAAAAAAAATTCAAGATTTGTCCAAAGTGTACAAATTGCATGGAAAATTAATCGAATATAAAATCGAGCGTGCAATCCGAGTGTTTTTTTATTCTGTCTTTTTTCTCTCGATATATTTCCTTTCCTCTTTTAAAAATCTCGCTCATCCGGCGCATAACGGAGCCTCGGATATCGCGTAAGTTCTTTCCGCGGTTGTACAAGCAACCAGCCCCAACCGTCAATCGCTAATCGATCAATCGACTCATTAATTACAGTGCTCGACTGGCTACCTGTGTGTTATTTTCCGCTGCAGGATTCCTCATGGTGTCGTTGAGTACTACTGAATGGATCGCCATTATGGGCGTCGTTATAACATCACTTTCCTCCGGCTTAGGTGAAGTTACTCTTCTCAGTTACAGTAATCAATTCTCCAAGTAAGTGTGTTTCATTTCATTTGTTACTGTCTGATGCGTTACATTCATTTTCGCTTGTTTGCATTTACACCGGAAACTGAAATTTCTTATAGCTCTCGGCAGAAACATATAGATCATCGATTTAACAGCTTCTTGTTGCATAGAATTTTTATATTAATTTTATTATAATAAGTGTAATTTATATTTAAAACAGATGCGTGTATAAAATGAAGGTAGACAATTTCCTTTTTGAGATATAATTTTCTATGTTTTAGAAAGTAATTCTTTGGGAACAGTAGAAGGAATAAAAAAAGACGTAAAAAATGTAGAATTTATACTTTGAACGTATATTAAAATAGATAAGGTAGAACATCGAAGGGCATAAAGTTTTCGGCTCAAAGTTACATGGCAGCATATTTAAGAGTCAGAGTGTCATCTGTTGCCTCGACGGCGGGTATATTTCCAGAATTGTAGTATAAATATTGAAACAGTATCAGAGAAATAGTGATATATAATGCAACGCCAGCGAGTTCAGATCTAAAAGTGTGCATATGAAAACGAAATATAATCGCGCACGATTCATATCAAGAAAAATAAGATAAAAGATTGTACGCTTAAAGATTATTAGCTTGTAGTATATACATAGGTTTGTAATCACGTTTATAATCATGTGGATAACTACAGAGTAGCAATTACGACTAATCATAATCTAATCATTGATCACTCTCTTGTAAAACGTAAGAAAATCTACACTAGGAATTATCTTCTAGGAATTATCTGTCTGTCGTTCAAAATGTTGTATTGTCATTTTAGACAAATGCAAAAGCGGAAGAGTCGCGTAATACAAACACTCATTAGATAACGAACAACCTATTTATTAAGCTCTAACGTCAGATGATTTGAAATGTGAAAATTGTAAGATAAGCTTATATTAATTTTAACTTCTATCTCTTAGCCTTTATTTTAGTTTCTCAGATGTTTGGAATTTTCTTATCATTAATTGCTATTAATTTTCTCGCAGGCAAGTGATCTCGACATGGTCATCGGGCACGGGTGGCGCCGGGGTAATCGGCGCTGTATCTTACGCTGGGCTCACCTTGGTATTATCTATCGAGAATACATTGCTAGTCATGTTGGTCGTGCCATTTTTGCAAGCGGTCACGTTCTGGGTTATCCTCAAACACCCGACGCACATCAGAATACCAATCACTAAGAATGGCATCGATAGTCAAGAACAAATTATCAAGATCCCTGAAAAGAGTTTCAGGGATAAGATTAATTTAGTGCCTGGTTTACTGAAGTACATGATACCACTTGGGCTCGTTTACTTATTTGAATACTTCATTAATCAAGGCTTGGTAATGATAATCCGCTACAATCTTCATATTTTTTCACTCTCTCTCTCTATATATATATATATATATATATATATATATGTATATATATATATATATATATATATGTACATATCTTTACTCTGCTTATCTATTAATTATATACCTACAATCTTTTTCTTTCTGTTACATTATATAATTTTGCCACGTTTATTTATGCTCTTGTTAAATCAACTCAATTTCCATTTTTATTTTTAAGAGAAAAATATAGGAATATCGTCAGGCATTGTTTATGATTTATCAGCTTCATCATTGCGAATATATTATTTAGCTCATTAATTTCAGAAGTCATAATTAAATAAGCGAAACTTTGTTTATAGTACGAGCTTGTCGAATTCAAAGATATTTGGTTGACACACTCCGAACAATACAGATGGCTTCAAGTGGATTACCAAATTGGTGTATTTATCTCCAGGTCGTCGGTGAACCTGGTCACCATTAATAAAATTTGGATTATGTCCGTGTTGCAGGTAATAAAACTTCTGGAATCAGGAAGTCGAACAAAAAATACAGATTATGCAATCTAAAACTCATTATATTTCTTTTAGTTCTTTAACGTTATTCTCTTTTTCTTCGAGACTCTCTATTATTACATACCAAATATATGGATCGTTTTTGCTCTTGTATTGTGGGAAGGTCTGCTTGGCGGTGGAGCGTATGTGAACACATTCTATCGAATGTCGACCGAGGTAATGATGCTACATCTTTATTTAAGAAATAAGTTAAAATTAAAAACTATCAAATCAAACAAAACCTGCAGAACACAAATTAACAATAACTTATATTAATGTTACAGTTTCCAATGTTACAATTTCAGCAATGTAACTGTTACAAACAACATGTGTTGTATTACATTTATATCGTTGAGTGAAATTAGAATATTGATGTAATATTACTATTAATTTGTATTCTGCGAAAAAATAATGCGTCCTCTACAATTTTATAAAAAATGTTATCTAATGATATTTTCTACGACTTAAAATTAATTTGGCATGAAATCTCTTATAGATTCCGAAGGTGGATCGCGAAGCTTCTTTGGGAATTGCGACGATGGCAGATTCTATCGGGATTGCGTTGGCCGGTTGGCTGTCCATGCCTGTTCACAATGCCATTTGTAAATTACCGCAACCGACGCGATTAGGTAGTTAAAAAGATTAAAAAGTAGTGGTTCGTCTACTACTGAGTGATAACAAAGTTTCCGTAGAAACTTACTTTTAAAAGTTCCTCAACATAACATGCCGGTAATTAGCGGCGAATATGAGGCATTTCTTTTATTAATTTAACGATTGTATGTAGGTCAAATGTATGTAATTGTTTAATCGCGCGTTCGCAGATTATAAAATTATTAACGTTCCGGTTAAACTTTTAACTTTGTGGGAGTATTCGAATCTATGAAATTTTGAGGAAATATTGATAAAGCAAACGTTCAGAATGCAGGCGGCACGGTGATAAATTTTTATATAGTTTACCATTTTTAATATATTTTATAAATATTGATATTTATTATTAGATTTTTCTAAATAATATTTTTAAAGTAATGACCGTCATTCGCAGAAATATTGTAGATTCATTATAAGCGCTTTTTAAGAAGTTTGGATTACAATGTATTACAATTACAAATATCCGAGCTTCGGTAGAAACGTTTAAAAGATTAGGAACAGAGCATATTGCAGTACATTGTGTGTCGCATATTAAATATATATATAATATATATAGGTGTCGTAACATATAATACACGAATATCATCTGTGTTTTCGCTGCGGAACGAAAGAATTTCTTTCTCTCTTTCGGAATAACTGTATCTAGATTCTGCTGTACTATAGATCTATTTATTTCACGATATGCGTATAAATTTTGAAAATTGTACTGTAAATCTATATTTCTTCTATAATAATATCTAAATTTTGACTTGTACTATAGTCTTGTTTAGTGCTGATATTATAGAGATATATTCTGAGATTACTATTAGTTGTTGATCTTTATATCATTACTATAATATTTCTGATTTTGTTGCGATGAAACGTAAGTATTTTCGTGCGTCCTCAAGATTCCGCACTGTCGAGAATCGCTCGTTGATTTGAGGATATTTCAGTATTAATAGCTACTGTAACGAATTGACCTCATCGATTAATTAGAAATAATAACGCACTTGGATTACACCATCTTCTTACTCACTCTTGTGATTAGATATAAAAATTACTAGGTTCGAACTACCACATTTCTACTTTGATATATTGATATATCTATTATTAAGATTATTCTTACATTTTTTGATTAAAAGATGTGATTCTAAGTATTATAGATGTATACGTCGATTTTAATAAAGTGACTTAGAGTCAATATTTTTCTGTTTTTGTCTATATATGATTGTTTCAACAATACAATTTAAGAAAGCAGCAAACTTAACATATTATAAAAGTCTAATCTTCATATAATATAATAGCGATAAATATAAATTTTTTTGTTTATAAGTTTCAAATTGCAAAATTAAAAATAGAATAAATTATGTTGTAAATAAAATATATAAAAGTAGTAATTAAAACATTCTGAGCGATTTGAGAAATAAGAATTAATTTACTAAAATTTTAAGTTGCTGCTCTTTTAAATTGTGCTATCTGTCATTTAATAGTCCACCGATTTTTAATTCAAGCAATATTTCTTCTTTATGAAAATATCTGCGCCAGCTTCTTAAACCCAGAACTACACACATATATCTGCGAGATCCAACAAGATTTCGTCATTAACATTTTTGAGAATTTCTTTTTGTTTAAATATTTATTTTTTAATTTAGCAAGTTGATTAGAACTTTGATCGTCTGGAAAAAGATTTGTCGAAAAATATACGCTTTCCCAGAATTAGGTATCTATACATATAAAAATATCCAACTGTGTTTGAGAGACTCGGCATATAGTTTACGTGTGCAACAAAAAATGTGTATGCAGTTCTAAGATTAATAATGCGTGACTTTTGTGTGATATTTTTATATCAATAGTACGTAAATAATGAATGTATGATGCTATTACTATTTTTATTTTACTTTACGATAATGTTACTTTTCTTGAAAATACTTAAAACAAAGACAATTGCGATAATGGATATGTCTCTATTATCTCAACATATAAAACGAGTATTTTATGTTTTTAGCAAATAAATATCTAATAAAGAGAGCTAAATAATAAAAATCTATTGCGCGATAAATCTATTATATATTGTATCCATTTACATTTGTTAGAATGGCTTTAACAGGAAGATTCTTTTCTTCAAAGATACGATATATGGAAGATTAGCACGGAGCAATTAGGAACTGTATTCTTATAAGCCGTGTGTTATGTGTTTATCTAACACTGGCGTTTAAGCGAGTTGTAGATTAAACATTGCTTATCCGCAATTTATGCGTTATACAAATGTTTCTGATTAATCGCACTTTCTACTAATTATAGTGCAAGATTACGAGGAAATGTCCTGCATAAAAACGTCTTTCCTATAAAAAATTATCTCTCACAAATCGCGAAAAACCTTAGCACATTCTATGTTTTTATTAATAATATTTTAGGCGCTTCAGAAATGAGTTTGATGGTTGTTGCTCACGAGGGCGGTTTATGTTATACCGTCGCTATGTGAATTGTTACGTAATTGCTTCTAATGTTTGCGTAAAACATTTGATTAGTATCTGTGATAGAAAAAATTAATGAGTCCCTCTCTTTCCATTATACAATATCAATATAAATTACCCAAGTAATACAAAAGAATGAAAAATATCACAAGAATATCCTAATTGTGTGGATAATTTTCTCTTAAAATTTTCATTTTCATTTTTCAAAGGTTTTTTGCGTTACTTGAGAAGCGATTATTAATTTAAAATCGAAAATAAGAGGATTAAAAATTAATTTACTGAAAACCGTTTTTCAAATTTCTTCATCACTTAATTACGCGCATCTTTCCAAAATGAGTTTGCCGGATTCCTCATATTCTTGACGCGACAGCCACATTTGCTGGAATGAGCCCAAAGAACTGAGAATCGAGCCACCAATCCAGGCACCATAACGTCGCTCGCTTGAGCTATTTGCGCTGATTATTTTCAGTCTCATACTCTGTGAAAATTAAATTATTATAAATCGAGAAATTTGAAACTTCGTAATAAGTACTTAATATCAATTACAAAACCAGTTACCGGTGGGGTTTTACTGGCCAGGTCCCGATTCAGTCTCTCACTGAAGCCCTGAAGACAAGAATTGCCGCCGGTCACCACTACGCTGCCATACAGACTCTGCAACATTAGTGTCTTATTATTTTACAAATAATAATGCATATATTTAGAAATAACGATTTTGCTGAAGTATCTAAAAATTTAGTTAGATACAGATTTGAAAATAGTTTTTTGTTTGAATCAAAATAATTTTGTATATAAGATACTAAAATTTGTTGCTAGAATGTTAATTTTTGCAACATTGCTCATCATGTTTGAGATCTCTATGTAATTATTTTGATAGTCCAACAAAGTTATTTTTCGTGAATTGATTTAAAATGCCTTAAGAAGATTGTCACTCTAATTCAATCTAATCAAAATAAATTTTTTATACATAATACAAATTTGATTGTGCAGATACATACTGGTCTGATATCCATATCGCACATTCCGACACTTGTGGTGACCAGAGGGCCAATTCCTAAAATACTCGCGCCTACACCCTTAACATTACTAGGATCGAAGAGAGCTTCGGGTATCATGAGCCTTATAGATCCGAAATCATCGTTGTAACCAGTAGGAAATTCATAATGCTTCATGGGTAGAGTATTTGCCATATCTTCGTCATAGGGACTATCCGATACTTGTAAACAGTTCATCTGAAAATCCTGTAGCAACTCTCGCACCATGTAACTCAGCCAAGACGATGATGGTTGCGGTCCGGGTCGTTTCGTCCAGCGAGGAGGATCTCTCTCTCGTACTACATCTAAAAAAAAACATGAATTAGTAAGCAGAAATCTTCGAAATTATACTAGAATTCTTTATATAATAATTGAAATATTGAAATAAACTAAATTATATCTTTTAACTTTGATTAAAAATCTGTCAATATTTTATCCTGTAAGAAATAGTTATAATAATCTGTAGTTATATGTCATTGTATATAAATTTCTTCCACATATATATTTAGCATTTTTAATTAAACGTTATTTACCTTTACTGGCGACAAGACAAGCTGGTACCAATTCAATGTCTTTCTCCTCGAAGAACTGTCTACATTGCATAGTGATGAAATCGCCACCCAAAGGACTCTTGACAATTCCTTGAGTGATAACGTAACCATCGTGAACTGGCACTGCGCTAGTGTGCGTGGCACCGCTGTCCACGACCATCGCCGTAGATCTACCGTTCGCATAAGCAGCCAAAACGGCATTTTTGCAGATATACATAGCCGGCACATTGAACTTCTCGAACATGAGCTCTAATAACTTCTCGCGTTTCAGTCTGGTGTTCCACGGACACTCGGTCATTAGGATCGGATGATGCTCGGATAAGGCATGCAGTCGTTGCTTGTATGTATACTCAGTCAGTCGTTCAAACATGTCCCAATCGTCGATCATACCGTCCTTCATCAGGCTCACTATCTCCATATCTAAATCAAAACTGGACTTTTCAGTATTACGAAAGTTCTAACAAAGTGAGTAAAATATAAATACTTGTTAACAATGTACTTACATTGATTAATTTTATAAACGGGATTAATTATAAATGTAAATTAATTA
>Ga0157363_1003329_pt1 | contig 14508 bp, 4 predicted proteins | sample AttsexASBM1_FD_111477 | JGI IMG/M metagenome (GOLD analysis project Ga0157363, IMG submission 111477) | Fungus gardens microbial communities from leaf cutter ant in Ribeirão Preto, State of São Paulo, Brazil - Atta sexdens ASBM1 | ecosystem: Host-associated > Fungi > Mycelium > Unclassified ...
ATACTAATAGGTTACTAATAGATTACTTTAGTGAAGAATCGCTAATTCTATTAAGACTAATGCCACAATAATGCATCGTTATTTTTTGGTCAGATTTTTTTTATTATTTAATTAAAAATTTATGTGCATATACGTGGAATCTCAGAAAATTATTATTTTTAAACACACTGTAATAAAGAATTGTCAATTCAACTAATTGCTAGATTAATTCCACAATAAAGCGTCGTCAGATTCTTTAGTCAGATTTTATACACGTCAGTGCAACAATTTATGTCAATTTATGTCATTGCGAACATAAAGTAAGCCCAGATAAGCCAATGGTTTAATAATAAAAGAATACGTCGGATAAGTTTTTCTCGATGAGCAGGACGAATCGGATCGCTGGAAATCTATTTGCATTACAAACTTACAAGAGATCTTCGGAGAAAATGCTCTGGAGAAGACAGAATGAAGTTGAAAAGGGACGTCGCGAAACCAGCTTGCCAAGTAACTTCCATAACGCGCTCTCAGACGAGTGCGGCGCTTTGTCGAGGAGGCTTCTACTAGCTTTTCTCCGTTTATACCAGAACCTGTTTCAACGGTATTTGCATGGTTGAAGTGAAGCGACATTTACTATCGTTTATTCTTTGTCCGACGAACATAAAGATTTGACACATCCGACGTTTTCTCTTCATTTCGCTATTATTCAGGTACGGTCTTGAATAAGTAACTATAAAATGTTCATATATTGAGAAAAAAAATTGCTCATTTGACTAGAATTAATTTAGTTCGTTTCTATTTCTTTCAATAAAAAATGTATGTACGTATTTATGAGTAGGTATATAAGTCAAACATTATATTTAACCTGAATACATTTTCCAACGAAAGGAATAAAGACAACTTAAATTAATTTAATTAAATAAACAATTTTTTTCTCGCTATTGCGATCTATTTTATAATTAAGTGTACGACATTTAATTATAAAATGAAATTGATTTTAAATGTAAAATAATTATTTTCCATCATTAAAATCAATTTCATTTTATAATTAAGACAATCTTGAATTTCTTTTCAAAAATATATTATCAGTATCAAAATAAAATTCACGTGACTTCATTTTCTTGAAATATTGAGTCAATTAGTAATTTTTCAACAAGCATTTTATATTAAAAAACAAATTGTGTTGATTTAGTTACTTTTTAATTCTCTTATCTGTAGTTTGATACTAGCTGACGTTGTACAAGAGAACGATGAATAAGGAACGCGATCCTCAGCTTCACGCGGTTTACAGTGATAACGGCGAACGGTTTTTCGGGTTCTCAATTTCCGCAGTGATGTGTACCTTAATGTCACATAAATCATTCCCCAAAATAGCATCTACAACAAAAAGAACGAACGCTTCAGATACGCTATATCCGATACCACGTGTCGTGTTGTTTTCTTCATCCTTTGCATGTGTGATAAATCGTTCGCACCGGCAAAATGACTTTGCCCAGTGCAACGTGATAGTCGTGATATCGCATACAGTACAATAAACGTACTACATACATATGTGTATCGTTTTTGAACATTTTTTAGAATAAAATAAAATTCTAGATTTTTTTCTTCATAGAATTTGCTGTAAAAAACAACATAATTAAACTTTATTATTATGTACCTATTAATTATTATTATGTATCTATTTTCATAAACTTTTTCTATATCTCTTAAAATTAAAAAAAATTATATTATTGTTTCATTTAATCTTTAGAGAGCGAGTCTATATTTTTAAAATCTTATATCTTTTCCTTGAGTAAGATTTATAATTCATTATTTCGTTATATTTCTTGTCTCAAAATATAACACTGTTTTAGCGCCACTGTAGTGGTAGTTTTTTCATTTTGTAAAAGTTAAAGATTCAATATTCTTTTGAACCAATATAAATTAATAAATGTTTTTTAATGAAATTTTTATTTAATAATAGTATCTCCTCCTTTAATGAAATTTTTATTTGAAAATAATTCCTCTGAATTTCTACATAAATAATAATCCTTTCAATTCAAATTAGAAACAATATAAGAACATTAGGAATCAAGCACGATAAATAGTGCGCGATAATTATTTTTTATAATTAATTATTATTGTATTCAATTATCTATGATACTTTTTATATGTTTCGGCTTCTTTTTGAGCCTTCTTCAAAGTTCCAACGACAACGATATATGTTTGCATCTATTAATTCTGCATTGATATACAATTGCGTTACTTGCGTCTGTTATTTGCCATTATTTCTGAAATCTTGCACCGCGGTTAATGGATGTTTTGCAACTTACAACTCTGTATGGTTATCTCTCTCAATCAGTTGATCGACCGGGTGAAAATTAAAATGCTGTTGAATTGAATATAAATGTGACAAACGACTATATAATTTATCATTGAGATGAATATTACTCACACAAGCGTTGTAAGTGTTGTGCAATATTTTATTAATTGTATGTGTATTAATTGTATCTTAGTCAGTGTGTTAAAACATAATAAAATGTTGTTAGATCTTAGTCAATTAAAAATGTAATGCTTATTCAATTAAAAATGTAAAAATAAATTGAGTATTCACGATCTTATTTTAATCAAATTAAACGAACGATTTATAATTTACGGCTTTACATGTTACAAATGTCATCCACTAACGATTCTACATACAGCGAGTATAAAAAGTATTCGTACAAGGAAATTTTTTATTAAAAGAATTTTATTTGTAGAAAATAAACATTAATTTGCAATTTTATACAATGAATACATTCTACTCTAACATAAACAAATGAGCTTTGCATGTATTTCTGATTTTAGAAGCTAAATTTCTCGAAAATACTTTTCTATGTAAATACTTTTTGAGCATTCAAATAATATAATTTTTAATTTTTGCTTATTTTTTAGAGGATATATTTTCTGTAATTAATACACATCTTTTTGATATAATAATAATATATATAATTTTAACATAATTTTAAGAAACATGCAGTTTATTTTATTTTTTGTGAATAAATTATTAATTACAGCAAGAAGTGATCGTCAATTAAACATTGAATCGATATCAAATTGGTGTTGAAATCATTGTATCAATATCGATTCGTCATCAAGTCGATCAATTTTTCACTGGATAATATTTATTTTTTAAAAATAAAATTTTTTTTAAAAATATTTTCTCTGTACGAATATTTTTTGCACTCACTGTAAATCTATTTTCAAAACAAGTTTTTTTTTCTTCTTCGAAAATTGATCTCTGAGCTATATTGCCATTGTTGCGATATTGTATTTTCTGTATAAGCGAAAGGATATCACACAGCATATGAATTGACAGTTTGAAGTTTAGAATTGTACGTATCTAACTTCTCGAGTTCGCGAACAGTTCCGACTGATTTGCATGAACGCATGATTTATTTATGTCTTTCCCGCAAGCAAACAGGTTGAATTTTATAGCACCTAAGTTTACAAGTCGTCCGAACTTCCGACCTTTTTCGTGGCTGTTCCGACTTTATTTAGACGAACAGAATGCCAGCGGCGTTTCGCTCGTAAGACTTTCCAAACCGTAATCCTTGCGTCGGACATTCCTTCGTTCTGACAGTAATGTGAGAAGATTGCAATGTTGCAACAACCTGCATCGCACGTGGATACGGTTTCTCAATTGCATATTCGGGTTAATTATCTTTGATGTGGGAATTTCTTTTTACATTTATATTTTTGCAAATTTTCCATTATAGACATTTTAATATTTATGAGACGTGATTTATTAGAAATACTGTTATGTAAATTGCTCTATCTTAAGATATTTTAAGAAAATGAAAATTATCATCTTCCAAATAATCAGCACGTCAAAAAGTATTTGTTTGTAATAACGTAGAAAGAGAAAGAGAGAAAGGGAGAAAGAAGAGAGAGAGAGAGAGAGAGAGAGAGAGACAGACCGATAAATAAATAAAATTGTTTATAATTATTATTCCGGACTTCTAAAAATAAAAGAAAAATATAAGAGCAGAAATATACAAATAACGAAATTAAGTAATACAACAAAAATAATGCTAATATATATATATATATATATATATATATATATATATAAAATATAAAAATAAAATATAAAAATGATCTATACAAAGATGGAGAGATGATACAGCGTGAGAGGATGCGAATGAAAAAGGCTGCAATATAATTAAAATTAAAAAGAGAGGGAAAACAGAAAATCTTCGTAATTTGGAGGTTGAAATGGTATTTAATATTGGTATTTGTAGAACTAGTAGTTGGAAATGCAATGCATCCCCGATTTCATCACCTTCAGCAAATGCATCTTCATAACATCAAGATTTCGTAACTCTCTGATCGATTGCTTTGCATCGCACTTTCCGAGCATCTTGCTCAATAATCGAAGCTAGCGGTGTCGTCAATAGATAGAGATTTTACGAGCACTAGAATTATTTTAAACATACCGAAAACTAAAGTACTCACATTCACGATCCTGCTGTTTTCGCTCCGTTACGTCCTATTATGTATCAGTCCTCAAAACCAGTCCTGTCTAAGCTCTGTACGCTTTCACCTAAGCCGCTCTCTATTTTAGATTTCGTATAGTGTCTCTCTATACGAATGAGCGACCGTCGCATCGTTCCGAAGTGAAACTTCAACCTTATGCGAACTTGCGTAATTCGCTCTCTTGTCGTATTCCTCTTGAGAACGCATCGTGTCGAGAATGGGAGTGAGTGTCTTGTCAGAAAGAGATGAGAAACTACGAGTGTAATGCCGTTGATATCCATGATTTAATTTATGCATACCAACGCTTCCGAGACGAAAATACGATTACGCATGTAGATGTGCATGTCGAAGAAAATACTTTTCTTTCTACACTCTATTTTTTGTTTTAAGTATTTATCTATTAAAACACACACACACACACACACACACAAATATTTATATATAAGCATTAATATATTATATGAATAAATATTATATAATAAAATATTTTAAACTTTAATATATATATATATATATATATATATATATATATATATTATAAGTGAAAATTAGATCGATAAGAATAAATCAAATACAAAAAGTATTATAAAAGTATACTTATTTTTGATCACGAGCATGGTGTAATAGCCAGCGTACGAGACTAATGCCAGAAATCCCGAATTCGATCCCAGGCAGAACTGAAAAAATTTTCGTATGCTCGTAGTTCCTTTCGGCAGGCAATAGCAAACTACCAAGAGTATCCTTGCCAAGTATACTTCTCTAAACAAAATTGTCATTCGGAATCGTTAAACTGTAGATCCCTTATAACTGTGTACAATCAGCGTGATCATCTATAGGCATATGAGAGAAGTCACCATGCTCGGGTACGGAGCAATAAGCCTGAGAAGAGAGACTTTTTATTGAAGTAGATCTTAATGCTTATAGTGTTCAATTTTATCCACGTGCTTTGACGATCAAATACCCAAGTCAGTAAAACACCTATCTCGGAAAGTCAGGAGTTCTGGATTCAAAATTTCGACCGAGGTGATATTTTTCGTAATAAGTTCTTGGCAAGATCTTGTTCTTTTCAAGATCTTATTAATATCATTATTAAATTGAGAATCAATGTGTAATTTGTAATGCTATTATATTTTCGTTCCAACTATTATTTACGTTTCAACAGATCAAATTAGCAAATTAGTAGTTTATGAAATTAAAAAATGTATTTATAAAGTTGCATATAAATATTATTAAGATTCGACTAAAATAAATTCTTTTTAATAGTTAATAAATATTTTAAAAAAAGTAAAAAAATGCAGAAAATATGATATATATTTATATAATATTAAATAATATATATTTATATAATATATTAAATAAATGGTAGCAAATTGATTAAAAAAGGTACATATATCTCGCTTTTAATTAATTCTATTATCCTTTGTTTAATATTATATTGTTTCTCTAATTAACATTTATCGTTTTCCTCTGCTTACAATGCTTTTGCTTTCATGTTCACGTTTTCGCCACGAAGTAAGATTTAGTCCTTCACTATAGAGAAAAGCGACAAAGTGATGCTGTAGAAAATTCTAATGTTTATTAGGCGAAACAGGACCAAGCATAGAGTGAGAAAAAGATAATGCACCGAAGAAACGATGGTAATACCATCGTCAGCGGTTTAGGGATGTGGTCAGGGGTGAGAGGTCACGTGCAAGAGAGAAGCTCGCATTGTCGGCAACTAGGGACCGCACAGGGATGCGAGTAATGCATACTAGGTACACGGAGTAAAATTTAATCCAATGAATTAATTATAAACTACGCCCAACGCATTTCGCGACCCAACCCCGGCAATTACCATGAATATGAAGCGCGCATCCTTCCGTACTCTCGTAAGGTGCGCGCGTTTCTCTCTTTCTCCGCAAACGATAATATCGGTAATTCCATTCGGACAGAGAGAGAGTGACGTCGTGCGTGCACGGATAATTTGCGTGGGGATGCGAAACACAGTGCAGAGCGGAAGTTTCGCGTGTCCCGCTTGCTTTCGTTTCCAGTTCTGCGAAGTCTCTTAACATACAAATAGCGTCGTACCAGCTCGGATGACTGCAGAATCCTGATGCAATTGGAAATTTTGAGCAACGCGAGCTAAAGTATATTCAAGTGAGATAATTGAGAGAGCGGAATAAATACGGAAAGAACAATTTTTGCTGAAGTATCTATTAAATTAGTTATACAGATCTAAAAATAATCTCGTTGCATTATTAAAATATGTAGGATACCCAAATTAATTGCTAAAATGTCAAAATTTCTCGCAGCATTGCTCATCATGCTTGAGTTTCCTACATAATTATTTTGATTGGTCCAACATAGTTATTTCCAGATCTGTATCTACACTAAGAGAAATAGTTGTGGCAAATAATATATAAATTTTACAATTTTTGCAATTTAAATACCTGTAACTAGTTTTATAAAGTAATAGCAACTAAAGTAATACTGAATACTATAAAAAATATAATTACGGTAACAATATTGTAGGCACTATTAATTGGTAGTGAAATAGTGACTCAACTACATTGAGCAGTTACTTGAACTTCATGCAAAATATATAACAATTACATTTTTTTAGTTTAGACAAAAACTTTTTTTTTAATACAGCACTCTGTACCATAGTAACTAATCATTGTTGAGGTAACTTTAAAGAATACATTCAAAACCTTTTCTCTAAAATCAATCAGTATACGAACAGTACGCAACATTGTCACCAGAGGGACGTAGTGGAATTCAGTTTCTCCTAGGAAGAAAAACATCATTCAGTTTACAATTAAGGGGATCCTAAAGCAAAGTTCGAACTCCGACAAAATCACCAAAGGTCGCGCCGCACGTCGCACACATCGACATGTCTTTTTATACTATCACAGTAAGCAATATCTCACGCAATGATACACGTGTCAATTTTCGTATAACAAATTCGTCGCAATAAAGCGTCTAAATCTAATTTTAAGAACTCGACATTGTTTGTTCGCACTACGTAAATTACGTGTCTGGGAATCACTATTTCGTACGTACAGATTATAAAGCTTTCGTATCAAGCAAATATTGACTCGACTAAATGCTGAGACGCCATGTTGACACTAAAAAATAGTAAAAAATATATCAATTTGGAAATTTTCGATCGTTCTCGGCATAGATTTCACTTTCCAGACATTAATGTGTAATAATGCGTATACTTTAATTTTGGAATAGGATTTTCGAATTGGTGAAAGAGAAAAAAAGTATTTCTTATACAAAAATTATATGTGCTTACGTGATAAAACAGGAGACTTTAGGATCCTCTTAAGAGTGCAGTATTGAGTTCGAACTTAAAAGACACAAATGGATACAAAAAATGCATACAAAAATTTGTAACTATGAATATTATAAAATTATAAAATTATAAAATTTTTATAAGAACAATAAGAAATTAAGTGAACTAAGAAAATGTAGTAATATTAATCATTTGTAATTGATTAATATTACTATATGATTAATTATTATTGTTTCTTAGTTTATTTAATTTGATATTCTTATTAAAATTTTATGATATATTTACTTGAGGCGCTATTTAATTACAAATTTATAGTTACTGATATGACTATTTCCTCTAAGCGTATACCAAAATTTTTAGATATATTTCAGTAAAATCCTTCCTTTTCCACTTTTGTGTGAGTAAAAACATTTTATTAAATATTGATAAAAAAAATATCAAATGTAAATTCAGTAAAAGACTTTTACCGATATTTAATGTTATATATGTATATGTTATATATGTAATACGTATAAATAACGTGACGCGTATTTAATTATTATTGCTCTATATTTATCGTAAAAATCCACAAAGACTGTTAATAAATTAGTTTTTAACCGCGCTTTATCATACATCGTTTCACGGTGCTACCACAGACGCAAATATATTCGCATTTTGTGAGAAAAATATATCTGATACGGATCGTAAATCGCGGTGAGTTTTGGCGTCGACGATTATTTACAGTCCTACCAAGTGCATGTGCTACCATTGAATTATATTTATTGTCAGCCGAACGATAATAAGTGAGACACATGAATTTCAAACATATTCGTTTTTTTTTGTCTAATTAGCTGCCTGTGTTATCAAAAAATATTCCACGTAAAATCTAACTAATACTGTGACATAATAAAATGTAACATTAAATCTTCTTTCAGATATAATACATTTTATTTTGATATCAAGATATCAATTAGCAAGGAAAAATTACGAAACGTGCACAAGAGTATGTATCTATAATTGAAATTATGGAACGATTGCCATGCGACAGTGGGTTTGAGAAAGCGTTTACGTAATACTACGCGAAATGGTTCAAGTAGTCGCGTAATTGGTCTCTATACATATGAGAGGAAATCGTCAATGCACGTGTGTGCGCGTGAAAATGCAGTTAACGTGCGTGCACGCACGACAATACCACGTATGCCATGCACATTTACGCGTGCGTGATTGTAGTTATATGTATTTGGAGAGATTGCTATATATTCACTATATTCTATGTGTGCGTACGTAGAATGTATGTGTATACATAGTATGTACGTGCGTATGCCGTTGTACTCATATATATGCATAAAGTTGACCATGTACATGAAGTACACGTATATGTATATTTGCATATATTTCTCGGGTGCATGCACGGCGGTGACGGCGCAGCTTCCGAGGTTCGCATGCAGCCGGCGTGCCGACGTACTCACGCTAGTGCGCATCGTTTGCACACACGAACACGCCGGTATAGCACAGAGATGGTTGCTCACCGTTGCTCGGAGTTACACCGCCGGATATCCGCATATAATTGCATCTTTCGGGCGCTATGTGTGTCGTGTCCTGAAAACCGCCATAAATCCGGCTCGACAATTCCAATTGCGCACCTAGATGCGTGACATATGTTCGATGCTATCTTTAATCGAAAAGTCCCATCTCGCACGGCGATCTCGCAATCGCTTCTTCGCAAGCAATCTTTTCCGCCCTTAAACTCATCCTAAATTTTTCACAACGCATGAGTGCTTATAAAATTCGAGAAACGACAGATGAATAATAAATCACAAATTTTAACATGCAAGACGTGTTGATATTAATCTACACGGAAAGACGGTTTTGCTAAACTATCTCGAAATTTAGTTATATATAGATCTGAAAATAATTTTGGTAAGGTAACAAATAATTATGCAGCGATACTTTTTTGCAACATTGCTTATTGCACGTTTGAGTTTCCTATATTTTGATGGGCCAACAGAATTATTTCAGATTTGTATGTAGCTCAATTTTTTAATATTTCAACAAAATCATACTTTCTGTGTAATTTTTGAGAATAAAAGAACTCGCGATGATATAAGAAGCATAAATGATAAATGATAAAAAAATGTTAATGTAATTTTTATTCTGAGTAATTACAAGAAAATTACTCGGACGTAATACTATGTAATATTCTCATAAGAATTAGCACGGATTTTGAAGTTTACTTATAATACAAATTTCAATTATAAAGAATTCCACACTAATTAAAAATGAAAAATTGAATCTTGGTGAAATGAGTTTCACATAGGTTATAAAATATAACTTATAATGTGATGAACAAAAATTATATTGTACATATACTCATGGCTCAAATAATGGATAGTTTTTTAACTATAATGTGTAAAACTTGTCAGAAAGCACCTTTGATATCCTATTAAACCTTTGATATCCTAATTAAAAAACTATCCATTATTGAGTTTTATGTTTATGGCACCTTTTGTTCACTACATAAGCTACATCATATATGAAAATTGACTTATATCATATAATTAATGCGGGACCCTTTTTATGCTGATTAATTTAACGTTCGCTTAAAAACGCTTAAATCAAGACTCATTAATAGATAATTATGTGAAAGTGATTTAGCGTTTTATAGAGAGTGTCGCGTATAGTAGTTTTAGTATTCTAGATATAAGCAACGATTAACTTCAAAGGATAGAATTAAGCGAGCTGTCGTGTGGTTTTGTGTCAGGATGGCCATCTTTCTCTCGTGCAAACGCGCAATTTAAAAGAACGCTCATTTATGCGACGCTTTGAGAAAGAACCGTCGGGCAGGCCACGCTCGCACAGGCTAGACTTTGTACTCGTAAGGGAAGCAAATTTCAACATAAAATTGCCCTCTACACGACTCGTTGCTCGTTGCTAAAGTGCTTTGGGCTGTTCGCGCCGGGTGCAGTAATTTTTCAGGAAATTAATTGGCGTAATCGCGGTTCATAAATCACAATTTTTGCAGCAAGAAAGAGAGAAAAGGAAGCTGGAGCTTCTCTAGGTTTCATCGAATGTCTTGCGCTAACAGAATGTTATTGTGCTCGAGCTATATTACAATGCGATTTATCCTCTTTTTCTTCGTAATTCTACCCTCCGCGGTCTAAAATTCAACACGAGTTATTACGAGACAGTATCGTTACCGAGATTTCGACTAGACGGAGAGCTGTAGTTGTCGCGCAATTAAATTCTCACAGTAATTCGCAACCAGCGATAAATTAACGCTGCTGGCGTACCGATCATTAGAAGCGTTATATAGCAATACAGACTTCTTAACCTAATTTGCATAAAGAAGAACGAGAAACAAAGAATAAAGAACCGAAAGATGTTCTAAGATCTAAGATCACAAATTCAATAATTTCGTATTTATTATTCATAATTCAGTCTTATTCATAATTCGTTGCTTCCCTTGAAATATCAAAAATGAGATATGTAATTGCGTAATAGTTGCACGTACACTTTATGTAATCTCCGCAACTAAAATAATATGATATACGGCCGATAGGAATTATCTCGTGCGGAAATGATGTAATATGCTTCTCGAGAAAATGCCCCAGCTGCGCCTCAAGGACGGTTGATTCCGTAAGAGTTGGATTATGTCATGTCAGTACATTCATCAGAAAATACATGACAAATGATACTTTCGTTTCATCTTGACGATGTCACCGAATGATGTATATTCTGAAAAATTGGTGATGAAAGGGCTACATTACGGCATGCGACGTTCATATGTCTTCTGTGTACCAGCGAGTCGATAAATAGAGAAAAATAAAATAGCATTCAGACTTGTGCCGATCAAAGATCTTTCTTCTTAACTCTAGGATGTTATCACTGTTGAGTATTGTTATCGAATTTTACATATAAAGAAATAGGCCACTTAAGGTAAAGTTGCCGAAATCGCATTACTTCACTTAAAAATTCAATTATTGTATTTATATACCTATTTTCTTATGGATTATTTAAGAAGTACATGATACAATGATATACTCATGACATGAAGCGTAATAAATAGAAATGTTGTTATTTACATAAATACATAAATAAAAGAATCGTGATAGAAAGATCGTTGCTATTTTTCAATGTATTTTATAGCAGAAAATATAAATTAAGTAGCCTAACTCTTGATCATTTGTCGTGATTAGAATATCATTAAAATTAAATTAATATGATCAAAGTTTGCTTTACATTTCCTTTATAGGTTAAATAAATATAAGCTTTAAAAATGCTCTAATATTTTTTAAATCACATCACACTACCTTTTAAATCGCACGTTGCTTAATATTTTTACATTTCTTACATTCTTTTTATTCTATTTATTATTATATGAAAATATATATTGTAAACTTACGAAGTGTTTATTTTGTTTTACAAAGAAACTCCTTGAATTACTTCTTGAATTATTCCTTAAATTATCTTGTGTTTTAGAAATTATGACAAATATATTCTTAAATTTTTAACAGCATAATAAAATACAATTTTTTCCTTTTCTTATGTAATTTTTAAATTTTTTGCGTTATTGTAATATTTTAAATAAGAGATGGCATTGGTATGATGCGACTTTTTTTAGCCAACGAATTTCCTCGTTGCCAAAATCGCATTATACTGAAAAAATCCTCATTTTCAACGTTATAAGCACAAAAAAATTATGAAAAAATTACATAAGAAAGGGAAAAGAGTGCAATTTATTATGCTGTAAAAAAAGAATATTCTTAGAAGAATATTCTTCATAATTTCTAAATTATAAGCCTTTAAATGAAAAGTGGTTTGATTTCGGCAACCTTAATTACCCTTAATTAACCTTAATTAAACGTAACAAAAATTTTTCGTACATTTCATACTTTTAATGATAAAATATTTATAATTTAGATTTTTATAAATATGATTTAATTATTAATTTTTAAAAGGAAAGGAAAAACAAATATACTATCAAATTTAATTTTGAAATAATATGGAAATAATATGTAGTTCAATTGTATTTATCTCCTCATAACACTTAAATAAAATTATAAAATTGTATGTAGTAAAATAATAACACAAAATTGTTTAAAAATTAAAATCACTTATCATGCCTTCTGTTATAATACTGACCATCAAGAGAAATCCAAACTGATGAAAGAGAGAGAGCGAGAGAGAGAGAGAGAGAGAGAGAGAGAGAGAGAGAACAGAGATAGAAACAGAGACAGAGATAAAGACGAATAGAATTTTTAAAAGTTCGTTTCTGCTTGTCTGAGCTTTTAGCAAGGTAAATTGGACTTATATTAAATTGTTTGTCAATTTAATTTGTGATATTAATAATCCAGCTTTAAAATTGTGTTTTCGAGATCGATATAAATAATCGACGCTCAGTTTGCTTGAACTGAAAAAATGTATAATTTACACAAAAATTTGGCAAATTAAAAAGAAAAAATGCCAATTAAAGCCAATAAGAGCGAACAAATTGTTTTGGCTCTTTGATATTTGATTGATATTTCTCTTTTTTAATTTGTTAGATTTATTCTTCAGAGTAATATAATTTTATTTATTATCGTTACACAAAAATATTATTAAACATCGAAACTCACTTTGATTAATTATGGCTTCTTTACTTAATTTTATTGAATATTGCGTAACTCTGATTATTCTCGCAAAAAATAATGCGATGTATTGTTAAATAGCACGCTTAAAATACACGGCAGCATATTTAATACAATTGAGCACACTCTTCTGACTTTATCTCTGATTTTACTTCACATTTTTTGTGCAATAATCTTCGGGAATCATATTTTCTTTCAACAATGGTTCTATTATAAGAGAAGTTGAAAAAGACTGTATTCGAAAGAATGTCATGAGTTTACCGTTTGAATGGGAACGATTAAAATTAACTGCTGACGACATGTTCATTTCGAAAACGGTTCATTACGGTGCGAAATATAATAGATATCGTCGAGTCAACAATATCGTATATATAGCACATTTCGGGCGATCGTGCACGAAAGCAGTGTTATCTTTCGAAATGTGACGCGATCATATATTTTGCATAGTCCTTCTAAGTCTTTTTCTTTTGAAATTATATCGTATTTCCGGGCTTTTCTTAATTATCTTATGCAATTAAAAATGTACATGATCAGAGACAACGCAAATACCTGATCTCTAAAATTGCATGGAACATTACATAATGTCTCACAAACAACATCTGCAGTCCATCGCCTCTTTCTGTTGCCTTCGCGATATTAGAGAATCGCAGAAGGCCCTATAGCGTCCGTGATATTTATAATTTCCAACGTGGGTTAATTTTGCCCGGTCACGTAACGGCGATGGCCATTGGCTGACGTTCCAGATTAAATCTGGGCGCAGTGCGCGGGAATATGACATAATTAATAGTGAACTGAGCGTAATCTCGTATCTTCCAATTTGGTATGCTTCGAAGTACGAGCTTTTTATTTTGAAAGTACAGCGAACCGGCCGGGGCAATGCCAGATTCGTCGCCGTACGATAGTATCGGATTCGCGATTGGAAAATTAAATACTAGTAATTAATATCTTCTGCACGGACATATTTGCATTCAAAGAGAGACATAATCAAAAGAGGAAAGAAAAGAAAGAAATAGAGAGAGAGAGAGAGAGAGAGAGAGAGAGAGAGAGAGGAAGGAAAGAAAGAAAGAAAAAGAGAGGAAAAAAAGAGAGAAACGTCATAGCAGTCGCAGGAATGTGTTACACACACACACACACACACACACACAC
>Ga0157363_1003331_pt1 | contig 14504 bp, 13 predicted proteins | sample AttsexASBM1_FD_111477 | JGI IMG/M metagenome (GOLD analysis project Ga0157363, IMG submission 111477) | Fungus gardens microbial communities from leaf cutter ant in Ribeirão Preto, State of São Paulo, Brazil - Atta sexdens ASBM1 | ecosystem: Host-associated > Fungi > Mycelium > Unclassified ...
AAAAAACACATTCGCCCGCGCTCGAAGCCTATTCAATATTAAAAATTTGGAAAGCAGAGAAGATTTCATTTTTCTCATCGGTCATACGACCGAGTGCCCTCGAAGTATTAATATTACGGGAAATGCTCGGACGGTGATCGCCTGGCCACGCCATTACGATTTTTTCATGCACTCAGCAAGATCGCCAACATTTCTTTGGTCCTTCGAGCCGGATACTTCAAGTATTTAGCCTCAGTGAAGTGACGAGCAGCAATTTGGCAGTCAATCAAGGATACCACATTGAGATAAGAAAGGCGTCGCAGTAGCAACAATCAGTGGAAGCATCGCACCAGCGGCAGCATACAATTTTATAAAGCAGTCGCAAGGCCCGCGTCTAAGCTTCAGAGATGCAGCCCAGCTCATATTACATCATATCTTGATGCAAAATCAGCATTTTACGAGCGGAATCTTGTCAACGGCGGAAAACAAGATCCAATACAGACGACGTGCAACGGAAGTCATCCCTCAACGACGCATCATCTGCGAGAGGAACATTTCCGTTCAACAACGTTCGATTGGAAGGCATCTAGCATCTATCGCATCCTCTCCTAGGATTAATTGCGTGCGTAACAAGGTAAGGAAGACCATTGTCTCCATTGCCAACTAAGTTTCCTCCGCCGCATCCGTTGCGTGTATGCGTGCGCATTCACATTCAAGATGGTCGACCAACCAGAAACGCCGATACTTAAGCGACAGCGCGCGACCATAAAAGCATCGTGTACGCGTATCAGAACTTATGTAAAGTCAATCGCCGCCATTAGCCCGTCAATAGCGACTCAACTCGAAGAGCGGAAGGCGAAACTCGAGCAATATTGGGTGAAATATAACGATGTGCAATCGCGTCTAGAATCATTAGATGAGTCCGAAGGCTGCGATCGAGATGGTTTCGAGGAAGCGTTCTATGCATTATCCGGTAGAATTCGCGAACTCATTTCCCCTTCGCCGACATTGCGAGCGTCCATCCTTTCTCCGTCCTCCTTAAGTGTTCGCGAATCAGATAGTAGTACGCACATTCGGTTGCCTAAGCTAAATTTATCGACATTTTCCAGCAAGTACGATGAATGGTTCCCGTTTTTCGATATATTCAACTCGATTATCCATTCCAATACCTCGCTCTCAAATACGCAAAGATTTCAGTATCTGCGAGCGTTACTTACCGGCGACGCTGTAATCAGTTTATTGGAATTGTCGGACGCTAATTACGATGTCGCGTCAATTCTTAGGGAGCGGTATGACAACAAGCGCATGATTGTTCAAACTCACATCAATGCTATATTCGATTTGCCGACTATGACAAGAGAAAATGCAGTCGAGCTCCGGAGACTTTCTGACACCGCCACAAAACATTTGCACGCCCTTCAGGCATTGAAGCGTCCCACGACGCATTGGGACGATCTTCGCGTTCACTTTCTAACCCAAAACTTGATTCACTCACGTTACGCGAGTGGCGAACCTCATTAGCAGGCAACGAGCTGCCATCACTTAAGCTGTTAGATTTTATCGCTCATCGATGTCAGGTGCTCGAGCCTATCACAAGGGCTGGCTCCACTTTCGCAAGGAAGGTCGAGGCAAAATCGCAGCCAAACCTAAGCGGTCATCGTGCGCGGCCACCGTTAAACCTAAATGCAACTTCTGTCAAGGAGAACACGTCATTTATTATTGCAAAAATTTCATAGCACTTCCACAAAGAGTCGCAGAAATTCGCAATAACAAACTTTGCGTCAATTGCTTGCACTCTTCTTCTCATGCATCAAGTAAATGCTTCCGGTCAATGCAAGGTCTGCCAGGCAAAACACAATACGTTACTTCATATACCTTCTACCGCGGACCCATCGACTAGCAATACCGATAAGGAAGTTGCACCTAAGGCAACTCCTCTTTCCTCCCTTCTATCGAATTATGCTTTAGAATCATCTAATAACGAACAAGTCATGCTTTCGACTGCGGTTGTGCTCATCTGCGGCAGCGACGGCTCGCGCAGGGCCCTGTTGGATTGCGGATCGCAAGCGAACTTCGTAACCAAGAAATTTGTAGAAGCTTTCGGTTTGGAAACGCGTCCATCAAGTCTCTTGATCTGCGGCGTCAACGGCACGGTAACCTCGACCAATCATGTGGTTGGAATCAAATTACAATCGCGACTCAACTCGTTCACCGCGGTTATCGAATGCATCGTTACTGATCGGCTTACTGACCGATTATTACAAAATTCGGACGTTTTCTTTGGGACGGGACAAATTTAATCTTCCGCGCAACATTCGTTTAGCTGCGATTTCACATATCGTCGAATATTGATCTTTTAATCGGTGCGAACTTGTTTTGGAATCTGATATGCGTTGATCAAATCAAGTTTTCGAACAAGCACCCAACTTTTCAAAAAACACGATTGAGCTGGATTTTGGCGGATTGTTTGGACAGCATCATATCGACCGCCGCAAAGGTTCACTCGTTTCACGCGTCCGTAACCAATGCGAAATTACACGAACATGTCAGTCAATCGACGAATTGAAACTAATTCGCGATGAAACTATTCAACTATTAAAATTAGGAGCATTCGAGTTAAGAAAATGGGCCTTGAATTGCCCTGAATTATTAGAAACAGACAATCGTGATCATTTGCCGGTCATTATCAGAGATAATGCTGCGACTCATGTATTCTGGGCATGCAATGGAATCAGTGTCAGGATACGTTTCAATTTCTCTGCAAACTTGACAGAACCTCACGTTGTATCAAAACGAGTCATACTTTCCGAGATTACTAAATTGTTCGATCCTCTGGGCCTTCTGGGTTCGGTTATTCGTTGTAATCGCAAAGCTTATCTTGCAAGATTTGTGGCAATTGGCCATCCAATGGGATGAGTCCGTTCCTTAAGACATCCACACTCGTTGAATCGCTTTCAGAACACAGATGAGTAATTTGAATCAATTAAAAATTCCTCGATGCGTTAAGTTCAATGCTCATCAGCCAATCGTGGAAGTGCACGGATTTTGCGATATCAGCCAACGCGCGTTCGGAGCCTGCATATACCTTCGCACCAAGCTCGGTCTCAACGACCATCACTCCAAGTTGCTCAAAGTCTCGCGTCGCGCCGCTCAAAACCGTTTCGTTACCGCGATTAGAGCTATCGGCCACTTTACTATTGGCGCTAAATCAACAAGATTAGAGAGTCTTTGGATCTCTCACAATGCCCGACTTATCTATGGTCGGACTCAACGATTGCATTAAACTGGACCTCCCCTTCGCGGCGGTGATCAGTCTTTGTAGCAAATAGGGTGAATGAAATTCAACGCCTAACAGAAGTCGAACGCTGGTGTCATATCGTCGCATCCCCCGACAATCCTGCCGACACATTGTAGCATGGGATAAATCCCTATGATTTAATCGATGCTGAGAGGTGGTGGAATGGCCCCGAATTTCTAAAATGGGATGAAGAACACTGGCCGCCTAGTGTCTTCTCGCGTTTAGACAATAATCTTCCCGAACAAAGGAAAATCCGTTTCCACTTTCCATTCTTGCATCATTGACGATTTACTAAACAAGCATAATAATTTAAACAAAATATGTCGCATCATAGCGTATTGTTTAAAATTATCTAAGGTTCACCGGGAGCATAGAATATCTACTTTCGTGTCCCCGTTGAAACATTTACCGCTTTAGATTGTATTTTCAGAATAGTGCAACAGCGAGCGTTTTATTGCGAATATGAAGCATTAATCAAGAAAGAAATTGTAAATACTTCTAGTAATATCTTATCGCTATCTCCATTCTTAGATGAAAGCGGACTAATGAGAGTTGGCGGGAGATTAAAAAATTCAAATCTCGTGTTCAATGTGTCCAATTCTTCTGCCACGCAAACACATATTAATTCAGCGTATTATAGAGCGTGAACACACACGAAACTTATACGCGGGTTTGCAAGTCACGATGGCTTTCGTGCGCCAACGCTTTTGACTATCATTGCGATCCATCGTGGAATAATTCAGAAATGTATAACTTTTACGGCTAATCCTAATCAATCGGAGGCCTTAATGGGTTCATTACCGGCTAGCCGAGTTAATGTTTCTCGACCTTTCTCTAGTTGCGGCGTAAACTATGCCGGGCCGCTCTTGTTACGTGAGGGAAAGCGTCGAAATGCGCGGAGTCACAAAGCGTACGTTTCATTTTTTGTGTGCTTCGCCACGAAGGCAGTCCATCTAGAGTTAGTAAATGACCTTACGTCCGAAGCCTTTATTGCCTTTAAGTGATTCATTTCGCGTAGGGATAGACCCGATCACATATATTCAGACACAGCCATATTCACACACATATTCAGACAACCATCTTTGTGGGCGCGCATAAACAAATTCAAGAATTATACGACATGTACAATGATTCACAAATCCAGTCTGAGATTAAAAATTTTCTTCGCGAATTAGAAATTTCTTGGAGCTTCATCCCGCCTAATGCACCTCACTTTGGAGGTTTATGGGAAGCAGCCGTAAAATCTGCAAAATACTACATAACTCGGATCTTGGGCAAGACTCATTTGACTTTTTTGAGGAAATTCAAACGACCCTCTGTGAAATTAAAGCTATCCTCAATTCGCGTCCCCTCTTACCATTAAGCGCCGACCCTAACGACCTAGCGTATCTAAGTCCGGGACATTTCTTGGTTGGCACTACTTTAAATAGTCTTCTTTGCGTTGACTTGAACGACGTTAACGAAAATAAGTTACTACGATGGCAACGCGTAGAGCAAATCTGGCAGCATTTTTGACGCAGGTGGAGTAATGAATATCTTCATTCCCTACAAGCCCGAACCAAATGGATGGCTAACAAGGGAACTCAGCTATCGACCAATCAACTTGTGCTCATAAGGCAGCCGAACCTAGCTCCGCTTCAGTGAGCAATGGGGTGGGTCCAAAAGATTCATCCTTGTCCCGACGGCATTGCGCACACCACAACTGTCAAGACTGCCAAGGGTTCCTACATGAGGTCATTGTCTAAACTATCAATATTACCAATTTAAACTTAGTCGATGCGTTATCAAACATTTAGTTTTAAGTATCTTTAGTTATTACCATCTGATTGTATTCTATCTTGCGCAGGCCTCCTTTACGTTCATTAAGGATGCCTTATTATTTTTCACTTATTATATCGCTTGCATACTTAGATGATAATACGCGTTGATTTTCAGTGCAGTGACTAAATGTGATATTAAATCGTATCAGAGTAATTCGCGTTTCATGTTACGTCAATTCATGCTTGTATGTCACGTTGAAAGTCAATCCTTTCAAGGCGGGCGGCGTGTTCGGTATCTCTATGATTCACGACGTCTAGTTATATCGCCTAATCGCATCTATGAAAAATCGATGAATCCACGAGATGTCGATTGCTAAACGACGCATGCGTCATGCGTAATCGATTAAAAAAAATAATATCAGATCGTCTTGGCAATAAAACAAACTGTTTCGTCTTCTGCACGCGTCTTATCTCGTGGAAAGTCATCGCCGTGCTACCGCTAAGATCCTTTTCATATCCACTGTAAACACGTTCGCCCGCGCTCGAGGCCTATTTAATATTAAAAATTGGAAAGCAGAGAAGATTTCATTTTTCTCGATCGAGTGCCCTCGAAATATTAATACCGCGGGAAACGCTCGGACGGCCACGCCATTACGATGTCTTCGTGCGCTCAGCAAGATCGCCAACAATAAGCATATAATTTAGTGTTTAAGAGCAAACTTAAATGATTCAAAGAATCACATGTGTAATAATTATTTGAAATATGTGAATGTCTTTTGCTCTTATAGAGCTTTTTTTATTTAAAACTATCCTATATTTTATATATGTTTAACACATATATACATTATATACATATATATATATACATACACACATATGTAATGTATTACATACATATAAAATATAGAAATATTTTTAAATAAAATAGCTCTAATAGAAGCAAAAGACATTCACACACATTTTAAATAATTATTGTATGTAGGATATAATTGTTTGAATCATTTAAACTATTTTGCTCTTTTGCGCTAAATTATATTTTTATGTAAGGATTGTAACATAAAAGTTCCGAATATAAATATCAGTTAAAATATCAATTAAAAATATTAATAGATATTAGCTGGAAAAAAATATAATAGTTACTTATTAAAAAATTAGAAATAGAAGTAATGGTCGTAAGGGTCAAACCTAAATCTTTAATGCTTAAATCTGAATTAATTATTATATATATATAACTTATAAACGCAATTAAACTACTATATATATAGTAGTTTAATTGCGTTTATATAAGTTCGGAAAACACCGAATTGCACCGAATTTGTTTTCCAGACTTATAAACGCAATTAAACTATTGTAGTAATATTATGAATTAAATTGACAAGCAATTTTAATAATTACATGCTCAATCAGGCATTCTATTAAAAAGATGTTGAATCATTTAAATATTAAAGATTTAGCTTTGACTATTGCAGCCATTACTTCTTATTGTTGAATTTTCAAATATACGGTCCAATAAAATTCTTATTGAGATATTTTATATCTTATTCTGGTATATATTGACATAAAATGTTAAATAACTCGTAAATTATTAATTTTTTGTTAAATGTTAAATTTTTTGTTAATTGTACTTTAATACTTTTATGAAAAGAATAATGAGATGAATCAATTGGTGGAAAGAAAATACATAGTTGTTGATTTAAAAAATTATTCATTTTGCATATATATATTTTTAAATTGAACTATTTTTCATTCCCCCAATTGATTCATCTCATTATTTTGTTCATAAAAATGATAAGATACGATTAAAAAAAAGCTAATAGTTTTAACGAGTATTTAACATTTTACGTCAATATATATGCCAGAATTAGATATAAAATATCTCGTAAACTTTTTTCATATCACTATCTTAATATTCCTACTAACTATCTTTAACTACCTTTTATAGTCAAAATAATTAGCGGAATCATATTGTGTAAAAAGAATCATATAATCCATTTAAAAAAGTGGAGATAATCTTGAAGTCAAAAAATATGATCATGAGAAACATTTTTTGATCATCATAATATGCTCCTTCAAATTAAACAACTTCCTCCTTTGATATTTCCTCGTATCATTAAAAATGACGAAGATTTTAGATAGTCAGAAGAAAAACGCCCCGTATAATAATTCGAATTGAATTATTTAAGCATTGAAGATCTAGCTTTGACCTTTACGACTATTACTTCTATTTCTTATTGTTGTATTTTCAAATGTACAAAACTCTTATTGTTTAAAAAATTAGAATAGTAGAGTCAGTTTACATAAGTTTCTTATATTATAAATGTATTTTTAATGCAATAGGAATGTGCAAGATCTTACACATTTTCGTAATTAACGCATATGTCTTAGAAATTTTCAGTACTTGGATGAAAATCGTTGTTCAAGATACAAAACTCAGCGCAAAGTGCAGGCGACTTCTAACTATGACCTTTTGAATTTTCGCAAAAAAAGTCTTATTGGTTACGTAGCGCCGTAATCCCTAAATGTTAACAACGCATATTTCATGGCAAGATAGGAAACTAAATCAATTCCAAACTTAAATTGTGTATGTTTGTGTATGTGCTTTTGAATACTTCGTTTAAACATGAGCGTTCTTGAATTAAAAAAGAAAAAAATTTATCAACGCAGGCTTATGTGATCGAGCGAGAAAAACAGCGGAAAAATAATACGGCGGGGCACGGAAGTGCTCGCCGCGCCGCATCTAAGGGTAGAAACGAGAAAAGACATTGTCTTTGTAATTATGTTGTACTGAGAGGAGAAAGAGAGGAGGATTACTGTCGAGACGAGATTTGCGGTTAGTTTCGCGAGAATAGAATAAAAGGATATGCCTAATACTATGCGGAGTACTTGAAAGTTATATTGCACCTATACAGTCTAAAACCTCCAAACATTACCGAGTCGCGTTGAGAAGCGCCGAGCGCATTAACCCCGTGGAATTTTCATTTGAAATCTTTGCCACGAAACTGACCGACGTGCATTCCGCGCGCCAGCTGTCGTTAAATTGTCTCTGAGAAATCCGTTACCATTTGCCATCCTGATCGTAAAGGCATTTGGGTGTTTCAATCGTAGGCGCTATTATGAGCGAAATGCTTTCATAGAAAGAATGATTTTGCTGAAGTATTTAAAAATTCAGCTAGATACATCTGAAAATAATTTTGTTGAACCATCAAAATAATTATTACGTAGAACATTCTAGTGCGTTAAGCAATGCACTACAAAAAATGTTGACATTCCAGCAATCAACTTGAGTGTCCTACATAATCACACACACATGCACATGCACACGCACACTTACAATTTACATAATAATTTAATAGTTCAATGAAATTATTTTTGGATCTGTATCTAGTTACAATTTTTAGTAATCTGTGAGACTTGCTTACTGCACTCAATTTCTTTGACATTACGAACATTGGAATGTTATCAATTATTGCTATAATTGGAGACTGCTGAGGATGACTTGAATATAGTCGAAACGTTCAGTTTTATATATTATAGATACAATCGAAATATATGTATATATGATAATCGCACCAATTATCACGTATTAAGGTTCTTAATTGACCATTTTTTACTCTATTTTTTATTTGTTTTACATTTTTAAACTTTCAACAAAACTATTCTTTCCATGTTGTAATATTTTAGGGTATTGAGAGTAGAAGGTCGTTTATTTACACCAGAAGTTTTATTTGATAAAGTACAGGCAAATTAAATTGAAGATCTATTCAGAGGAGGCAAGTTGAATTAAAAACCAACTCACACATTCGCTACTACGAAAACTAACTTCTAGATCGAGAAAAATGTTCGTATAAATAAAAGAGACGAAATTTCATTAAATAATGATCAATAACGCGATGCGTTCTGATTCGGTTTTTTAGAAAACAGGAAAGAGTATAATACAAATTGTTTTTTTTTATAACTAGATTTTGATTCTTTAATTATAACAATAAAATAACATTGTTTCAATCGATATTTTAATTACCTCATAAAAAGAATAATTTAGAATATTTCAGAAATTATAACAAGTTAAAATAATATTTATTAATTCAAATTTCAAATATACAAGGGTTGTTTGAAAAGTTTTGCCTCAATATAAGGATAGTATTACTCGTTAAAACCATTCTGGTACTACAATCGTATATGTTTTGTAAGATACCTGTGAAAATTATCGCCATTGTGGATGCTCAATTGTTGTTTGACAGTTATTTGTGCCAATCGATGTCAGTATTTTTTTAAAAATAGAAAAAATCGAATATCGCCACAATATAAAAATTTATGAATTGTGGTTCGAATTAATCAACTATCCACCATATTCACCAGATTTGATCCCCAACGACTTTTTCCTGTTTCCTAGGCTCTAAGTTAGGCTCGGAGGACACAGATTTTCATCAAACAAACACACTGACGAATGACTCTCATATATTGTGAGGGGCTATCAGAGCTTAACTAATTAACATGCGTTAATTTAAATAACCTGTAACCAACATGTAATTATTTAAATAATATAAACAAGTTTTAGTACTTAAACGTTTCGATCTTTAATAACGGTCCTCTTCAGTGAAATTATACAATTTAATTATACAATATAAATTAATGTTTTATTAGATCTATCTTACATATTCCTCTTCTTAATCAACTTTAAATCAGTTGATATCCGGTTCTTCATATATTCTCCATATTACGGTTCTCTTTCATAGATCTCTGTGGCAGAATCGACCGAGAATTTATTAGAATTACTTGTTATTATTTTTTAAGAAAATTTTGTGGTATGTTTGAAAACTAAAATATACAATGATTTATTTAAGTATTAAATGTTTAGAGACATCTATATATGATACGTCAATCTGTTTTGATAGAATTAATAAACTGTTGCAACGGATGTAACGAAGTAGTGCAGCAAAAACCCAGAATTTCAAAAAAGATGTTGATCGATAACATGTATAGTACATATGTATTAATATTTATATTATAAAACTATATACGTATATAAAAATTGTGTTGTTTATAACATTTTGTTTTTATTGAACAACATATTTTAATAATTTATTTCTTTATTTATTACTATTTCTATTGTTATTTAAAATAAAATATAAAAAAATAATAACAAAATCCCCTGAATATTTTTTTTTGTATTTTAAGTATTTAAAATAACTTATATAAAGTTTCATTGCAATTTATCGATTAATTAGAAAAACTTAGAACAAACAAATATATTGTTTATTTACTGGATAATTTCTGCAATGTAATTTTAATAAATAATAATCTTAAATGTATGAAGTATTTATATTAAAGACTTAAGATTTTTATCATTTATTATTTTATAATACATTTCAATATATTTTTATTATATAGAGCACAGATTGAAAAAACTATTTCTTATTAGAGATAATTTACTCCATTCAAATATTAGATGTTTGAATAAGTTTCCACCGTTTTTTAAGAGACGTCACATAATACATGCATAGAATTCCAGTGGCAACTGTTGTATTTGAGAGTACTATACACAAGCTTTCATATTTAGTACATGACATTGGTGAACGTGTAAATAACATTTTTGTCATTAAAAATGTCGACTTTTTGTGCCAACAAAAAGCATTTGCGAGAAGTTTTATTGTATTATGTTATGTGAAGTTTTGTTAAAAAAAGTGCAGCTGAAAGTTATAATTTACTTATGAAAATGTATGAAGAGCATGCTCCATTCAAAATAGTAGTACCAAAGCTTTAGGATGATTAATAAAAGATAAAAAAACGCGAAAAATTGAAAGACAACTGGAAACAGTTGATATTGATGAAGATCCATATCAAATGCTGAAAGAAGAGGCATTAAATGTTGATTAATCAACTGTTAGCAAACGTTTAAAAGCAAAATTTCACATAAAAAAGCGGAGGGAATATATTCAAACACCCGATAGTAAAAATAATTTATTATCACTTTTAAATGTGAAATGATTTAGAATAATTTGAAAGTTTTACAAAAATTTTTTTATTATTCCGAAATATCTATCGAACATCCTTAAAAAATAAATATATTAAAAGGGCATATAAGAATCTAAAATACAAATTTTATGTTAAAAAATCGAGATATTACAAAATAGAAATTACATTCTAATCGATTAATTATATTATGTTATAACATGTTTCGGCCTTTCGATTAGGACCTCTTCAGATATATAATAAATGCAATGATGATACTACAATAAAACAGTATTAATAAATGGAATTCATTGTATACGTATGTCGTGAAACCAGTTGAAAGTTACACAAAGGAACGGAAATTGCTCGCAACCAAAAAGTTGGACGATCGATTGAATAGAATTTCATAATGTTCTAATAGAATTGTAAATTCGATTATAATTATCTTATGATAAAAAGCAACATAGAACACTCATCTAGAATACTCACCAATCTGTTAGAGGTATTATTTATACTTAGATAAAACGATATTCGTTAAAATTCCAACAGTCAATGTGATAATAAATAATATATAGCCGTAGTCAGAAAATAAAAACAACAAAGTCATAGTCCATGTAAAAATTGAATTCTTCAATAAATAAAAATTAAATTATAAAAGAAGATGTAAAATCAGTCAAGGAATAAAATTAAAGATGTTTAACGAACAAACACTGATTAAAAGAAAAATAATAAAACGAGTGTGATCTTGGTCAAGCAAAGTTAAACCTTGTTACAATCGGAATGCAGGCCCTCAGTATCGGTTTGAAGATTAAGACTATTTTTTTGTTTTTTAATATGTAGCATCTCTGGAATTAATTCTGTTATAACATAGTTCTTCGTCAAGAATTTCAACATTACTCCAATCGAAATCATGTTCTAATCTATTCTCGGTTATAACAGAACGAAAAGACGTGGTCCAGCGTATATGATTTTGGTATTTTGAGATTCGCGTTTTTAGCTGTCTCCCCGTCTGTCCTACATACGATGCGTCACAATGATTACACTTAATCTTATAAACTATATTGTTTTTTTTTAAAAATGAGGTCTTTATATACTTTAATATATTTTTGTAATTTATTCGAACTATAAAATGATACCTTATTGTCATTCCTATTAAATTGATTTTTTTCGTCATTGATTAAAATTTTCGAATTTTTCGTACATTCTTAAGCCATTTTATTTACCCTACATTACTGTCCGACAAAATTAGATTTTTTTTATCTTTGACATGTGTAATGTTATTTCTCGAAAATTTTTAGCCGCTGAATTTGAATCTATGCTCAGAAAAATCCTATTACGTCACATTTTCGAAAAATACAAGCAAAAAATAACAATTGTTATCATATTTAGAATGGAATTGCTATTAAGAAAATTTCATTTTGCCAATTTTGTCTATACTATCTTAAGGAGATTTTAAAGCCACCGTACCGACTAAACTGTATAATTTTTGTATAACAATAAGGAGAGATTGGGATTGATTGTAACAGTTTTAGTAACTTTTAGAAAAAAGTGGATGTTTGATTTTGAAATATTATATACGTTATAATATATCTACATCCTTTTAAAAAAAATATTATTTTTAAGTGTAGTTCCGAATGACTCGCTCGCGATTGATCTGAAATTTTACATATAGGTTATTGATGTAAGAAATAAAAAACCTGTAGTCTCAATTTCGGGAAACGAAAAAAAAATTTTTTTTATGTGACAATATTTATCGACTAAAATCCATTCTATATATGCTCTAAGGTTTTACTCTACTCATCCCCTCCTCCATGCCAAGAGATGCATGACTTTCCACGCAAAGCGAGTCCCACTTCCCTCCCTGACAAGAAGCGTCTGATTTTCCACGCGAAATGAATTTCACCCCACCTTCCCCTCTGCTCAAGGGTGCACGATTTCTACGTGAAGCGACTTTTACCTCCCCCCCCTTTCCCCCTTCCCTCCCTGTTTAGAGACTTTCATTTCACCTCCCATCCCTGCTAAAAGACACACGATTTTCCACACAAAGTAAGATCTACCTAAATGAAAAGTCGTGAAATGAAAAAAAATAAATATTAGATAATTAGTATTTCCCACAAGAATTAGTAGGGGATGACATTGATTTAAAAAATATAATAAATTGAAGTTTGATAAAACATCAAGTCATTCTCAATGGAATTGAACATAATAATTATTATGTTCATATTTGATAATCAACCAGTTCCAGTCTTCTCTACTTTTTTCTTCTTTTATACATTCGAAAATCTTTTCCCATGATTGAAACATACGCATTAATACGTTTCTGTGAGATAAAGTTTATGCCAAAAGCAACAAAAAATATCAAAATTGAGATTTTCCTTACTATCTCTTAATCTAATATGACACTCTAGAGCTATCTTGTCGTAATAACATTTGCTTCATATAAAAGCTGTGTAATCTATATTTACAAAATAATCTAATTTATAGACTAGTAATTTGTACGAAGAAACAACATGGAATTCTTAGAATTGGATTTAGACATCTATAGTTAAAACACTATCGTTGTACAAAAATTTATGTGTATACGTTCGTGAGATATTGATGTAGTAATATGTAGTAATATGTAGTAATATGTCAATAATACGTAAATTGTGTGTAAGTCTTACGGTACAAATAATCCTCTTTAGGATTCCCATAAAGTTGTTATTTTTTACTTTTAAAATGAGATTTTTTATTTCTGTACAATTTTTATGATCAAGTTAAATAGATTTGAAGTTAGGCATGCGCTGTCTGCCGCTATTGTGTTGCGCGTTCACTTGGCGCAAGATACTACCGTGTTTTTCTCTCCTGTATATAAGCTAATAAGTATCATACTTTGATTTGTAATTTTTAGGATTACCACACACAAAATGCATATAAGATGCATAAGCATAGCACAATACCAATGATCATCCGACAAAAAAAAACGCCATTGATTTGCATAAATTCATCCTTAGACTTGATTCCAAGATTAGTATGATAGTTGCTAGAAGATCATTAATCACGATATGCGTTTCCGGAATGCATTACATGGAGGTGATCTTTATTACACTTTTTTATATTAGGTGTACAACTTTGCTTCCGCCGTTTTCCTATAGATGTAAGTGCCTTTAGCGGTAAGTGATGGTCAAAATAAATAGATCATAAACGTCATATAATAAACTTGGGCATCTGTCAACATAACCCCATAGAAACATTAATCGATTTGTGTCTGCATCATAAAGTTATTCTCGATTGAAAATGTCAGTTTACGAACCAAATTCTCGTCATTTGCGGGAGGTTTTAATTTTTTATTTCAATATGAAGAAATTTGCGGCTGAGGCTCATCGAATGCTCTCAAATACTTATGATGAGGCCGATATTAGTGAAAGAACATGTCGTGAGTGGTTTCAACGCTTCAAGAACGGTGATTTTGACGTCGAAGACCGGCATAGCGGTGGAAGAGAGAAGGTTTTCGAAGATGCAGAATTGGAGGCATTACT
>Ga0157363_1003332_pt1 | contig 14502 bp, 10 predicted proteins | sample AttsexASBM1_FD_111477 | JGI IMG/M metagenome (GOLD analysis project Ga0157363, IMG submission 111477) | Fungus gardens microbial communities from leaf cutter ant in Ribeirão Preto, State of São Paulo, Brazil - Atta sexdens ASBM1 | ecosystem: Host-associated > Fungi > Mycelium > Unclassified ...
AATTAATCTAATTAAATGTTCTAATTTAATTAAAGGTTTATCATTTTACGAATTTATGAAACTATATATAGTTATAGCAATTTCTGAAACAATTTCTGAAATAATTTTTAAAACGTCTGAGTGAATATTCTATCAAATTGTTGAAAGTAGAAAAAAATTTGAACCCATCTTCTTTATTGAAACGTTCGTTCTCCGAGCGAATGTATACAATCGCAACGGGATATTTTCATCAACAAATAAAATAATAAAAGTAGATTTATTAAAGTGAAAAATGTTTATTTTTCTCCAACATATCGTTTCGCAAAAACTATGAAAAACTAGTGAAAAAATGAAAAGATATTCTCATCGCTCTTTAAGACTGATTGATCGATTCTTTTGTTCTCAGAGAGAGTTAATCACATAAAAAAATTATTTTTAACTAACGATAATAACATTGTATTAAGTTGCATTAAAAATCAAATCTTAATTTAAATTTGATGAAAAATATGGGATAGAAGATAATCGCAGTATCTTTATTTTTTAAAGTAAAAAAAGTCTTGAATATGAAGTAAAATTGTATTTTTTTCTTTGCAGCTATGTGCAATCAGACTTGCCAGAATGGTGGCGAATGTGTGACACCCGGAAGGTGCTCCTGCCGACGTGGTTACATCGGCAACAGTTGTGAACTCGACCTGGACGAGTGTGCCAGCGATCTGCATCGATGTCATCAATCGTCCACGTGTTTCAATATGCCCGGCTGGTATTACTGCCGGTGCAAGCCTGGTTACAGAAGCGCTCTGCACGAGAGCACTCAGGGCACGCAATGCGTCGATATTGACGAATGTAACGATCTAACGATCGAGAGGAGGCACACGTGTCATCCTACCGCAAAATGCGTCAACACCGAGGGCGGCTATGAATGCGTATGCCCACCGACGAAGGATCTGGAAGAGTCCGGAAAAGAATGCAGACTCAGTGAGTTCACTCATCGCGTCTACAATCAAGACATTCGTCTCTTAGAGTAAAATTGCTCGAGAATTGTATGGAGAATTGTACGCAAAATACAAAAAATTGTTACACTACTATATTGTAATTTTAGGTTGCTGGTTCGAAAATCGGGAAGTTACCAACGGTGACACGTTGGCACCGTCCGGAAATCCTTGCAGGAGATGCACATGCCAAGACGGCGTGATCACTTGCAAGGATCCCATATGTGACTGCAGCGCACCGGGAAGCCACAGGGATAAGTGTTGTCCTCAATGTAATCCCGCCGCGTCCTGTAGGCATCAAGAGCTCCATCACCTAGTCTTCAGAAGCGGAGAACGTTGGATATACCAATGTCAGACTTGCGAGTGCCTGGTAATAAAATCGAATTACAATATATATCTGTCCGTACGACAGACTTGTGAATAAAATAAACGAATTACAAGAATATTTTAAGCAACTGATCTCTTCAAATCACAAATCGTAGTTTCATATATGAAAATGTGATTCTTTAAAAAAAAAGATAATAGTTTGATTTTGAACTTTCTATGAATTATCGTACGGTCTTTTGTAGTACGGCGAAATAGACTGCTGGCAGATGGAGTGTCCACCGGTGACCTGCTCGAATCCCGTGACCGAGGAGGGTGATTGTTGTCCGCGCTGCGAGGACGATCCTTGCGCTCGTGAGGTGTTAGTGAACGGTACCTCGTTCACGGTTCCTAGTCGTCCCCGGCCGTGCAGCTACGCCGGCATCATCCATGATAGCGGCAGTTCCTGGCAGGACCCCCATGACAAATGCACCACATGCGAGTGCAAGGTAAGAAGAAGGATCGGACATGTCACATCGCAGGACCCGCGATCGCCGGTCTTTGACCTGATCTCATGCGAGATCTGAAGGATACGAATAGGATAAAGGGGGGAATTCGCCGGAGAAGGATGTCATGGGCACGGAAGACATGAGGATGATCGCCGCAGAATCTGCTGAATCTTTTCCACATTTCCATAAATTTTTAATAGCGTTCTATTTAATTTTAGTAATATAAAATGTGTTGTATAACGCACAATAACAATTTTTTACGTGCGCTTAATAAGATAATGTATTTATGTATTTTTTCATGCCTTCCAAGTAATTGTGACTGTGCAAGGAGATTATCCCAGTCATAAACAAAATATTTGGTGATGTATTTTCTCGATTTTAAATTGTTAACAACGTGACAATGTTACATAATGAAAACATTGAAATGCAGATCATCCTAACGAGATCTTAGTACCCATCACACTCACTTCTCTGGCGAATTCAAGAGCTCAAGGTCAGTAAATGAAAGGAAATATTGCCTCAATTTAGCCGTGGATCTGTCATGTGCCTATTCAATTGCGCTCGCTGTATTATGCCAATGTAAGATGCAAGAAAATCGCTGTGCAGGCGTCCATCGAATATGTATACGTACATGGCGGAGTATTAATACGTGCAAATCGTATCAATTTCATTTTCGTTCGTTTCATATTAAATTTCTTTCACGACGATAATTAGCATTCATTCTGTCATCATCATTGTTATATTATTTTCATATAGAATGATTATTGTTTATTCTAACACTAACGTATTTAAACATTCTAACGTTTTCTAACGTATTTAAACAAAATCACTAAATTATGTTAATTTTGCGTATTATTATAATTTTTTTCAAGATAAAAAAATGTAAAAAGATAGTCAATCAATGAGAGATTAATTTTACTTCAATTACCGAATCATATAAATACGCGAACGTTTTACAATCCATTATATTAAAATTTCCACCTTCTTAGCATATTTGATCAAACTGTGCGCCATACAAACATAAAATTATTATACACACAAACATCTATTTATCATTTTACTTTTACTCGCTCTTTTTACTCTCTATCTGTCTGTTTTACTTGTCGTCAGTAGGTAATCCTCGAATAGTACAAGGTACATACATACTGACTGTCCTCTTCTTTTTTCGTGCAGTATGCCATTTGTTTTTGCGGTGTGTATTAACGCGAATCGATTTTGCAAAGCTGAACGCTAAAATTTTATTAACTGTATGTCGAGAAAAGAAGAATAATGTTTATGTTGAAATCTAATTTCTCATTTGCATGAATTTAACTAACCAATTGAACTAAAACTATTTATAAAAGCTTCAGTATTTTGCAAAAACTATGTACAATATAAAAATATATGTACAATATAAATATATGATATCATATTAATATAATCAAACAATTTATCTATTTATTTATCTATTTTCTGAATTTTTTATTCGATTGAACTTACATTATCCATTATTATAATGGTTAATTTATAATCAATATTATCTTCTCTCTCGGCGTACATTAATGCGTCGTGCTAGCCTTGTCATTATACGATTTCAGCGCTGTACTCACCAATGTAAATTATTGAAACTTCATAGTTTTATACATTATTAGACACATCCAGGGGCGTCCCCAAGCTAGCCTAAGATAAATGTTATTTGTTTTTCAATGCCTGCCTTGCACGTGGCAGCGTTCATCGTATATTTCTCCTTGTAAAAGAAGAAATAAATATACCTTAGATTTTTAAATTAAATCTTAGATTTTTTTTAGATTATAAAATGATTATCTCCTTCTAAATTCAAGTCTTTATGTTAGAAAATATTGAGAATTTATTTAATTTTTAATGTCCATTTTTAATGTCCTTTTTTAAAAAAAAAAACCTGAAATTATCAGTATCTTATAATGAAAGGTAAAGAAAAATGCTACAATTAATTGAGCATAATCAGATTTTGGGCAGAAGTAATCAAATATTTAGAAGAGCATGATTCGCAAAATTCCTTTTTAATGAAAAAATATTACGCTTCATATGTGTAGAAATTATAGATATGGAATGCGATCGAATACTGCCACGGCCGGTGAGAATCCCGGTTCGTATTATTTACGTCAATCTCAGAAAAAAAATTTTGAATTTCTCTTTGTTCCGTTTTCTCTTTAAGAAAACTCATGGTTCCGCTTCTTTGCCAAATGCTTCGCTCTCGTTATCGTCATCCTATTATCATCCTGAATATGAGACAAGATATTTGTATTTCAGAACTTTTCGCTTAACCTCAGTTGCAGAAACTATAAAATAATACTATTATATAGGGTTTGTGACGGATGATTATATCAGTAATTTAACAATTTAGAATATATATTATTTATGAAATTCTAAGTTTGTACATATATACACACATACTGTTCCTATTTTTGTTCGTTTTTTCATAAAATTTGATTTTTTGTAGATTTCATAATTATTTTATAATTAATATTAACAATGAAATAATATATATGATGTTTCATACTTGTCGTTTTATCTTTCAGACTTTGAAAAGTGTTTGGATTCTCGAACCTTTCTTAATATAAATTGAATAAAATTTCTATTTAATTAAAATTTTTTTAAAATTAATTAAAATTAGCTTCTTTGTTACATTCGCGGCTGAATTTTCCAAAAGCTTTTAACAATAATTAATTTCCTAATCACCGTCATCAAAATATCTTAAATTCTCACTAATCTGGCTAATAAAAAATGATAAATCCGTAACATTATATACATCAAATCGAGATTGAGCCGAGATCTCACGATCGCGCGTGCTTCGGGTCGGCCCTGCATGGATCATTTTATTAGTGTTTACCGCCCGGCGACGATTAATAGAAAACGGACTTGACCTCACAGTGATCGAGTGTGTATCACGACCTTGACCTCGTCGATCCGATCCGCGATCTCCTAATCGTCGATCGACGACAGTCTAGCATCGTGCCGCACGTTCAATCAAGAACGGCGGCACGGTTTCATCAGTGGGTGACATTGGCAACGATTGGCCACCAGAATGGAATTCGACAGAATGATTCCGCTGGCGCCTAGGCCAATCATATTAATCTTCTAAGCCGCAACGATCGCGAATGTGGATCGACGTGGCGCAGAGAAAGGTCCTGGTCACGTATAGGATAAATAGCGAGGGAGGGATATAAAAAGGGGAATTGCGCCAAAAAAACATTGTCTGCCTGAGACTATGCTGTTGTAAATTAACCCCGCCATCTTGCCCGTGATGACTAACCTCATATAGCCTAACAATGGGTATCCTTGCAGGTGCCGTACTGCGCCCAATTGGTGAGCAATAGCGCGTGTTGTGTGCATCGGTAATCACGTCACTTCTACCTCACCTATAATCTCTACTACCTGCCTCTTCTCTTCTGTCTTTATTGTGTGCTGATTAATGTACTACGACTAACGGAGTGCTCGAGTGCTTTCTTAGATCCTTCTCCCCTACCTCTTCTCGTCTACTTATAGTAATTCTATCTTATTTTTTTTGTTAACTCAAATATTTTATCTTTCCTGCTGCTTTTCACTTTTTTGAAGTTTCGCACTTTTGCTTGATTCTTGTTAATAATTTTTTTTCTACTAATTCTTTTCTTCTTTTTCATATTCTATTGTATTTATTAGGAGGACTATCAGTACTATCACTATGTTAATCGTCGCACGTTGATCATCATCCATACAGCACAGCTTATACTAAAAAAAAAATTTCTGGTTGAAACTGGTTAAACGAATCAGAATTTAGTAGAATTCTAGTTGAGATAACCAGAATTCTGGTTAATATAATATTTCTGATAAAAATCTATTAGAATTCTTATTTTTACCAGATAATTATATATACAATTAGAATTCTAGTAGATTTAACCAGAAAATTCTGATTCATTCATTTTCCATCAGAATTACTATTTAATCCAATCAAATCATTCCATATATTTTTTTTAATGTATGGAAACATTGGTACAACGTTTACAATATTATACTGCAATATTGAAACGTTGCAATATTGTTGGAATGATCTGTGCTGTATGGGCAGAAGCTTTATCACTATTCGACAAAGTTGAAGAATATATAAATATATCACAAGCACAGGGCATGTGCATTTGGTCGTATCTAAAGGAAAGTGTTCTCGACGTGACGTTGACGATCTTCTAGATTTAAGAGCGTAGATTTCGGAATTAGTAGACAGAATCCATGATATTCTTATTCACTAAAAATTACTGACTGTTCGACATTTGACAGTTATGAACTATTACACCTTCGTGTTGGGTCTTATCATAAAATCTGATAGCTAACTTTTATTATCCCAATTATATAAATATTTTTTAACGATTTTTTAACGATTGATTAACAATGTCCATTCGTTTGCATTCGCATTTCTGCTCTTAATCTGAAGCTCTTTATTTGAAATATTCACATTACTAAAAATAAATCTGCATGAAATAATTTGCATGTTTTTTATCATTCAATGTCGTGCATAATAAATTCGTTGACGGATCGAACGAGAATACGGCATATTATCTTATCTCATTCGTGGAAAGATCGATTGCACGTTTTCGAAATTTGCATGCATTAATACACATATTCTTTTTACATATTTTATTTCCTACTCTCCCAATGTGCATTACTCCCTCTCACTTTTCTCTTTTTCACCTTTTTTTTATTTACGCACACTCCGAGACGCATCGTCGTTCATGCAAAAAGATAAAAGAGATAAAGGCGATTTTCGGTCGGCAGATCTTTCTCATGTCGATCGAGGAGCATGGCGCACGGGGTGGCAGACGTGTAAGGGTGCCACAACAGAAGGAATTAGGAATAAGGAATAACGATTTCAACACTGAAAAAATTTCTGGTTGAAAATGGACGAATCAAAAATTTCTGGTTAAATTTATTAGAATATTTCTGGTAAAATCTACTAGAATTCTTATTTTTACCAGAATAATTATATTAATCAGAATTCTAGTTATCTCAACTAGAATTCTAAACTTAACTAGAAAATTCTGATTCATCCATTTTTCACCAGAATTACTATTTAATCCAATCAGACCATATTCTTTTTCTCAATGAACCTATCATCAGAAATCGGATACATCGGAATACACAGTTTTTGATAAGTTGAAATCGTTATTCCTTATTCCTGATTCCTTCTATTGTGGCTGCACTCTACATATATATATATTTACACACACACACGCGCACGCACACATGTGCACACAACACATATACAGACTGCGTCTTGGATTCGCGATTATGTTTGTTTGTACGTCTCTCTCTTTCTTCTTTTTTTTTATTTTTTAAAAGAGTCGTTGTCGCACCTGAGCCTCCACTGCACCCTCCTCTGATCTGCATTCGAGATTCGGTAGAAGCACTAAGAGGTCTCTTTCTTTCTCTGTATCAATTTATCAAGCATCGATTCTGGCAAGATAAAAGTGACTCGCACAAAGATGCAAAATGTGAATAATAAAATACTGAAGAGTCAAGCTATAATACGTAAAAAAATTAATATGACGAATTCGAAGCACTAGTGCACATTGGTATTAGAGTTGTTGTACACTGATTTAATTTGAGTATAAAAATGAAATGCAAATATTTCAAATTATGAAATACATATTTTACCTAATAGTAATTATGCTCGTGCCTTGCCAACATAGCATATGCAAGCGAGCGCGTTGCTGAGACAACCAGCAAGTCAATTATCTAACAAGATAGACAGATTTGGATTGAGCTGTCAGCGCGTTCAGACGTATCTCTCGATCTCTATTACTTCATCTTACATTTTTTGCGGTGTTCTATTCCGTATTCTTGATCAATAAACGCTTCTTATTCTTTTTCTTACATTCATGTTGTTTATTTCGGTGATTCGGGAGTGTGTGTGCGCGATCTCGTAAATCGGTCGCGCGGGCACAACAGTACAATAAAATGTATTGAGTATTTCATGATTTAATCAATTTCTATATTTATTTATTAACATGTTTTTTTTATTTTACGTTATTTTGTGTACGACGGCTTTAATGTGTATCAGTGTGTCCAATCGAATTCGCTATTAGATTTTTCTATTAGATTTTAAATAAAATTCCGTCACTAAAATATATAGATATATTTAGAGAATTATAGAATATTGTTTTATATTAATGAGCGTCATGCAAGTATTGTGAACACATATATATATATATGTCATAAAATCCTGCCAGGATCGTAGCGGAAAGTAGTGGAAACTTAGAGATTTGTCGCCGGGTATCAAAGACATACTATGGAAATTCATTGTTTTGCCCCCTTTCGAATGTCAGCATGAGTGTCCTTACAGTTATTGTAATTGTGACCATTTACAAATTGTCTTCTTAACTGAGAGAAAAGGACGCCAGTGCGGGTGTGAGGAACGTCGCAAGGAAAGTTTCAAGGGAAGTAAAACGGGGGTTGAATTTTGCACGTTGGTTTATTATCTCGCCACGGCGGAACTGATGCGGTATTGTTCTACGAAACAATGAATTACATACTATGGACACAAGTACCTGCCTCACTACAGATTGGAAAGTCTTGGTGCATTGAGTAATCGATTGATAGTTAACCCATTTGTTAACGTTATATTACGTAGAAAAATATAAAAGATTCCATTATATATTTTAATCCATTTATTATTAAAAAATTCTTTAATATGTACATAACAAGAACACAAAGTACGTTAAATTATAATATCGTTTATGAGCAAAAAATTGACAATCTGATCGATAAAATTTCTAATATTATAAAAGGTACATGAAATGGGTTAATTATATGACTTCTATTCAAACATTTTCTCTCTTTGTAAATATTAGAATAGCAAAAATGTCTTTTTTAATTAAATAATAAATTAGAATAAGACGTCATAATATTCTATTGCTGTGCAAAAAAAATTCTATATAGTAGTTAAGAAATATTCATTTTTGTTCGGAGCACACGATCGGTTCACGATCGCAAAGCAACTTCATGTTCATATCATTTCGTATATTTGCATTTTTCACTTTCAATATATCATTTTTATCACGGTACCGGTTGTCTTCTGAATCACATTCTCTTACGAATGCTGGCCAAGACTTTTCAATCCCGAATTGACCAATGTCAATAATTATGAACAAAAAATTCTCTCCGCCGTGGCTAACCCAGTCTCCCACGAACCTCTTCGTAGGACGGGCAGCTTTGCTGCAGCTACGATTATGGCTGCGCTGGCGATTTGGGCAACGACAAACAGCAACGTTCTTCAATCGCTGTTCCTGAGCCTCTCATACGCCATCCACCGGATCATGCGGTCCAGTCGCTGGTCAACGGTGCACCGGAAGCAGCTCTACCAGCAGCGGTCACTGGCACATCCGGCACCACACGCACCACCACTTCCTCCATCGCGAGCACCACTTCTCCTGTCTCGTCGCCCTCGCACTACTCGTCATCCTCCAGCATCAGCAACGACAACCCTCACGATCTCAGACAAGATCACGCAAAGGGCTCGCATATTTTGGCCATGTCGCGAGTCCAGCAAAGAGACATGGCCTATCATGCCATCAGATCACAACAATACCAGCAACAAGCGTCGACCACGAGACACCAGCAGTTCATTGCAGGCTCGACGACGACGTCGTCGATGGCATCAGAACGGTCTGCGGCGCCGTCGACGACGACGACGACGACGACGACGACGATAAGAACACCGCCCGCGACGTCTATCGGCGGCAGATCATTGTTGCGACGCAGCCAGTCATCGAATATCATCAATCACCACGGCAGTGCCGCCTCCGCTTTTTCTTCTTCCTCGTCGTCATCATCATCGACTCTCTCTGTGGTCTTGGCAACCTCAACGATCGAGGAGCCCGATCTACCGCCCGCGAGCGTCCCCGTGCAAAGTCCTATCCGCCAACTGGTCGGTCGCCGTCGCAAGGACAGCAGGAAATCCATTGTCCTTGACAGCGCTACTTGAGGGCCGTGGATCTAGAGGAAGATAGAAAAGAACGAACGCGACACATTTGGCAAGGCATTCCAGAAGGGAAACCCGAAGGATCTCCCATAATCGTCCGACGCACGTTGTCTGTCTATTACATTGTCGGCAAAAAGGGGGAAATGAAATCGATAGTTAGCGAAAAGGAGGTACAGGATCATTGGTGATGTAAGCGATGTTTGCGGAGAATCGGTGCCACGAGGAAGATTTATTCCTCTTTCTGGAACCTGTTTAAGAATTCATCTGGCATTTCCGAGATCAACGTCTCGTCAATGGAGCTAAATCGACAATCGCATCACTGATCTTGATCCTAGTCCAGCTAGATTCTAGGTTCTTACGCTAAGATCGAAGTCGCTAATACTATCAAGTTCGTGTTGTTGCGATCGAGTTGTCTGCGGGTGAGATCACTTAGTCGCTATTGACATCCGGACCTAGAACAACCGCGGGATGGGCTTATGGCTGAGAGCGCGTACGCGTCCAGAACGTTCGCTTTTCCGCTTGAATTGTTCGCTCGAGCTGGTGACCTCGCTTTTGGTCGTCGGATGAACGTTGAGATGTTACTCATTCTTCGAGAGATAATCGGTGCAGAAATGACTTTCAAGATCAACATAAAGGATTTACGCACGATGATCAGCTTGCAAATTTAAATATAATAAATATGCAATAAGTATTGAATACAACAGCATGTGGTATTCTCTACTGAATCAAAGTGCAGATTAATCTGAATTGATTCCATTTGTAAATTTTGGCTAACAGCGATATTACCTGGATATTGACTTCTTACAAAACTTGTTTACGCCTCTTAGAGTACATTATAAATAACAAAAGTATAACAAAAGAACTTTGTATTGTTGATACGAATAAATTAGAATTAATAAGTAAAGTATCTACATAAGCGTGAATAAGAATTCATACATCAGAGAGTTGAAGGCTACATATATTTTTTGTGAACTTCATGAATAACGCAGTATGAAATTTAAAAACGAATAAAATTTGCTTATAAATCAATTATTTTCTTCTTATACAACTATTAACTACAACAATTGCAACATCGTTAGTGAAACTATAGAATTGATACTGATTATTAATTTACGAATAAAAAATATTGCATAATTTGCAATTCACACATTTTCACGATTTGATCATAGCGTAAATATTGTACCATCAAATTTTCACATAATCATCAAGATTGCGCATAAGCGCAATAAATACGTAACGATATGAATAATTACGTAACGATATCAAATAAGTATCATAAAATAATTGCATGTAGCCAGAAAATTTCTAAATATTCCAAGCAGAAATATCTCGAATTCACACGAATTGATAGATTCGTAGTAACTATTTAATGATGTTGATTTTCGGCACCGATTGTCGATCGAAATTGTGTCACGCGTCCTCCGTCATTCAGGATCATTGAGCGAACCGAGGGCGCTGATTCGCTTTCGCAGAAGAAGCTCCTTTCGCGTATTTGATTGAACAAGTAGCGCACAATATTTGGGCCTTATAAAGTAAATTGTTGATGTTCCGCTAAACCACATAAACATTTGTATGTATGTATGTACGTAAACGTCGGCAAAGCAGGAACGATATATATATTTGTCGTAAGGAATTGATCCCCGACGGAGGGGAGGACACACACAGAGTGATGTATATTGTATGTATATAATATATATATATATATATATATATATATATATATTACACATACAATATGCATATAAAAAAAGTAAATCGTATGTATTATATTATACCATGTACTATATATGAGTAATTCCCGCGAATCGAAACTGAACGCATCGTCAATATCGATGACAACGCGGATGACTCTATTACGCTAGAAATATCCATTATGAAGGATCATATCTCGTGACAATATAAAGCGATATGAGGCCTCGGAACATATACAATCATCGTAGCGTGCGTATCCGGCGATAAAAATAGTTACGCTTGTGTGAGAGAGTACATTTAAGGATAATAAGATAGACGCGATCCTTAAACTCGAAGAGAATTCAGTCTATCTTCTAAAGATTCGATCCGATTCCCACATTATCCTTAGTTATCCTGCAGGAGGCAGACTTATGCTCGATTCACGGCTGTCGAATGAGGTGTCGGAATGCGCCACCGAGAGACAGTGGCTTTATAACTCAGTGTTGCAATAAAAGATTTAGCATCATTACGTGGCAATCGTTCATCATTTATGATGCCGAATGAAGAGTGGTAACAATTAAATAAACGGTTCGATTCTTATATCACAGTTGTAAAAACAATTTCTGCGGAATGCAATTAATGTCAATTGAAAAAGCGAATTTAGATGTATTGCATACTGTAGTTAAAAGGCCGTACCGAGGAAGATCAAATCCTTCCTGCCCTAAGACGAAGTCAAAATTAAATGTCTGTTACTCCGACGTTCTCAAACGACGGAAGGTTAAGCTAAACTTTTCCTACGTGCATTTTACGATCTATGAAATGTGCGGAATTGACGGATTTTAACCTCTTGTCTGCGTTGGATAATTAAGCTCTCTCGGTGCTAAGTCCAGCAGAAAGACTGCCGTTTTTCAGCATTTCACCCGTTCGCAAACTGTGCATTTGTAATAGAGTTGGTTCTTGCAGAGTTAAACGTAAAGTAATTTTCGTAGCAAAACGCGCGTGCGTGAATTGAATTCACGATAGATATACGATAAATATTCTCCTAAAAACTTAATTTGTTATCACTATTTATTTAATATAACGAATTAATGATAATTATAGAAAGTATCGAGTCTCTGAAAATGTCATTTACGTTCTCTTCTTTCTTTCAGCAATTCGTCATTAATGTGTTACCGACTGCAACATCATTTTACGCATTCACAGATCTCAGAGCAATCAAAATCCGTCAGAGCCCTAAACATGGATATCCACGATTCGCATCAACGCATAAACGCGAGTTGATTGTTGATGTCGTCATAGATACTATCTATAATAGACATTCGGAATTATTACATGATTTGAGCGTAGCGTCGAATAATAATTAACCAGAACCAGAAGTTAAGCATTTGCAACTCGCCTACGAGCAATAGCCTAAGCGATGTTAATTATAATCGAGATAATCGAGGACGCGAGAGTAGATGAGACACTTGGCCCACCTAATTTTAGGGATTATGTCTTAGCCGTAATGAAGAAGGGCCTAGCTAAACGTAATCATTCAACTTCGAGCGATGCATGGGAAAAATTATCAACTTTTTCACCGTGCCAATTATAAGATCTCCTGTTATGTCAGTCTGAGATTGGACGATGAACGTACTGGCTGACTTGATTCTTTATCTCGCTCAACTCAACATGACCACTACGACTACATTCCTCCTTGACTAACAATAAATAGGCACTAATGAGAGAAACACACACACACATATATATATATATATATATATATATATATATAATAAATAAATAAATAAATAAATAAATGAATATGCATATACGGAATGACTCTGCTGTTTATGCCGTTTCTTTCATTCGCGAATTCTTTCATTGACTTAAAAAACGGCTTCTATATATTTATTATTACATTTTCAATAAAAAAATATCGTTAAAGTAAAAAATATTAACAAAAAATATTCATAATTATAAACAAAAATTTTTTTCATCTTAGTTATTGTAATTTAAAAATTACAATTGAATTTATTATCAAAGATGCGCTGAAAGAAGATGCAATAGAAAAGCAGGGCATCCTACATATATATATTCATATTATTGTATATAAATATACGGAACATACGGAGTACATGTACGAATGTACATGTATACATGGACATAACAGAGAGAAGCGACAAGAAGGAGAGAGTTAATTCGTAATTAAGTAGGATTTTAATGAATCTCCAGGCGGCTATGTTCATGAAAAAGAGAAAAAAAATCTCGCAGTATCTCACAGTATCTCGCTGAGAACTCAATGGTAATTGTTCGTTCAATGTGCAATAATTTAATAATAACACCGCTTAATTTGTAACCGACTAATTAAATCGAAGCGATGCCATCGTGTTTCTTCGTGGCCGGACGGACAATTATATGTGAGGAAAAGAAAAAAAAATAAAGATCGAAAAATGCGTCGACATTATTTCTCCGGCTCGAATTTGTCAGCTCTACGCTTTGCAATGAAATAATCACACATTACAATATGTATTCAGAGAATATTTTTAAAAAATATAAAGAAGCGTTTAATCAAATTTCTGTCAACTACGTTACTCATGACAATACGAAACAATACGAACAATATTGACAGTATCTTTAGAAGTTTAAAAAATACTGCCAATTTGGAATACTATTTTACCATTATCTTGTCGTAAGATACAGAATGTCGTACAATTATTAGTACAGATTCTGATTGCTTAAATATATATGTTTTAAATTATTAAATCGAGTTTGCTTCGCAAAAATTAATAGGGACCATTATTTGTCACAAGTTTTTCGTCAATGTTCAATATTTTGATAAATAGGATTTTTGTGCAAAATAAAGTAAAGAATAAAGAGAATAATTTTTTACTTATTTATATCTTAGAATTTATTTATTGTATGTGTTGAAAAATTTAACTTATTGTTAATTTAATATCATTTTATCAAAATATTTTATTTTAAAATCATTTTATCAAAATATTTTATTTATTTCGATGCTAAAGAATGTTCAATATTTAAATTTTTTATTTTATCTTTTATTTTATAGCATTTAAATATATACTGAGGATTTTGCGTTCTCTAT
>Ga0157363_1003333_pt1 | contig 14499 bp, 4 predicted proteins | sample AttsexASBM1_FD_111477 | JGI IMG/M metagenome (GOLD analysis project Ga0157363, IMG submission 111477) | Fungus gardens microbial communities from leaf cutter ant in Ribeirão Preto, State of São Paulo, Brazil - Atta sexdens ASBM1 | ecosystem: Host-associated > Fungi > Mycelium > Unclassified ...
CATTTCTAGAAAAAAAAAAAAAAAAAAAAAAAAATTTTTTTTTTTATTTAAAAAAATTTTTTTTTTTAAAAAAAAAAAATTTTTTTTTAATTTATAAAAAAATATAATTTTTTTAATTTTAAAAATTTTTTTTTTTTATTTTAAAAATTATTTTTTTTATTTTTATAAATAATTTTTTTTAATTTTTTTTTTTTTTTTTTTTTTTTTTTTTTTTTTTTTTCTAGATATGTTCCTTTCAGAGTTCGTGTAAGATTAAGCAGGAGGAGGAATGATGATGAGGACTCTGCAAATAAGTTGTATACTCTTGTAACATATATATCTGTTTCGTCATTCAAGGGACTCCAAACTGAAAATGTAGATGCTAGCCAAGATTAATGTATTTCTGTATAATAAATAATGATGAACTGAACTCGCAAGTATTTCTCTTATTATATATTTATCCTGAATCCATATATCCTGCACGATAGTAAAACTTACAATGTTTTATTTCCATTTTATCAACTTCCAAAATATTTTTTTATATTATGGAAAATATTTAAATTGGGATCTTGTTTGTCTTTGATGATATTTTTTTGATATTTATTTCTTTTAAAAGTTATACCATTTTATCTGATTTTCTTTTTTTACAGTATTTTTTTTAATTATTTATTTTCATATTTAATTTGAATAAAGAATTGAAAATTATGCAGAAAAGAGAGGAATAACACATCTTCAACATATTAATCATTAGCAACATACAAATAATTCACAAAAAGGGGATTGAGATTATATATCTCATTTTATTTTATTATAGATATATTTATCTCATAATTGTCAAAATTGCTTATTCAAATACGTAGATGTAAATAGTTATTGATGAGTTATTGTTAGTGTAGTGAATTGATCAGTGCTCTGCACAAATTTTTGTACTATGAGAAGAAGGATAGCTGATATTAATTTTTAAAAAATGCATCGAAGATATAAAACAAGTATTTCAACTTATACCTGTAACTGTTAACTTATAACTGTTAATTATGTAATTTACAAATCTCATTAAAAAGAAAAAAAGAGCAATTATAATGGTAGCGCTATCAATCAATGACAAAAAATGAATATGACATAGAATATTACATATCCATTTCATTATTCTTTTCCAAAGGAAAATTAATATTAATTTTGCATATCATAACATCAGCCAACTACTTCAGATCTGAAGTGAATTCACTTTATATGTCTAATTTTTAGCATCTCATTAACTGGAAGATTCATGTAAATAGCACGTAGGTAGGTATTATAAACAATTTGTATGTCAATGTATCATACTGCATACAGGGCTTCGCAGGCGTGAGTATTGAGGCGAATGGCAATGAACTTGGCGCGTACATGTACATCCACAGTTTGCAGTATAGCGGCACTGTGCACTGTGCAGTTAGGTGTATCGCGGGTCGCGAGTCGCGCTCGTGGTTTTGCGCGATTGGCTGAGGCCCCGAGGCCTGAGGCTCGGTCTGGTCAGTATGTGCCTGATTCGGCACGACCGTGGATCGCGGTGTTGTGGTGCGAGGTGCACCGTCCGCGATGGAGCTGCGCGAGATGAGCCGCGCGTACGGCACTGCGGAGGCGGAGGAGACTGCCGAACTCCTGCCGCAGCACGACAACGCGTCCGAATATGAGAGCTACTTCATTGAATATGCGATGCAGAAGGAGATGATCAATCGTAATCGGTGCCCAGCGAGCCGACGGTTGCTCAGCCAGGCCGCACACCTGGACTTCAATTTTCCCAACAGCAATCATTCCAAGGTTGGTCATTCAAACTGGAAATGAGTCTCCTGGAATCGTGATTGTCCACGTTTCTCCTTCATTCTAGGGCCTTCATTTAAGTCTCAGAGAAGCTTCTCCGCGAGAAATCACCCCGTCAATTCGATGGAGCACGAGAATTTCGATTTCACAAATGCTCATTAATAATCAGAAAGAGAGACACTGGGATGCTCAGGATTCGCGTTATCTTAAAATTAACATTGCATTGGAAAAGCAGAGCTCTAGATATTCTCATATTTTTCTTCTCATATTTTTCTTTCTTCAACTTGAAAGTTGACAATCTAGGAAAAATATAAAAAATCTTATTCTGTGTACATCTGTGCATGTCAATTATTTTTTGTTTTAATAATTTCAAAGCATTTTGGATTACACATCACAACGCTATATTACATAAAATTACATATATTCTCTTTGATGTTTTTTAATCTGTTTTATTAGTAGGTATATATATATATGTATACAAATACTACGTAGTTTTTGTAATAATGCAACTTTATACGCGCGACATTAATTTATAAATTTCTCAGTTATAATTAATTTATGAATATTTATTACTATTAATTTATCATTATCTTCAATATTTAATTATATTAAATTAATATTTATTCATTTATTTGGAAATTAGACATTTCATTCAACTTCCGTAGCTTCTCTCTCTCTCTCTCCCTCCCTCTCTCCCTTCCACTTTCCCTCCCTCCCTTCCTCTCTCCCTTCCACTTTCCCTCCCTCCCTTCCTCCCTCTCTCTCTCGTCGTGAATTTATATATTTCTTAAATAGATCTTTTAAATTCTTCTCTTTTTATATTCGGAAAACAAAAAGAGATTCTTTTCTTGGTGACTTACGGATTTATGTTTTTTGAACAAGTCTTACATTATTATAAATTAAGATGAACAGTGTCTCTACAAAAGTCTTAAATTTTTTAATTTGATCTCTGTCAGGATTCACCATGTGCCGGCATCACCATGATCCACACTTCGAGCGAAAACTGGCCGCCCTCCAGAAAGCGCGAAGAGGCAAAGGCCTTGGAGAATCTTAAGAAGAGACTAGAACAGAGCAAATTATACAAGACGAATCGAATTACTGATCATAGTCATTTACCCGTCATAGCCACCACGTCTTCGATAAACTACGAGCTAACTCAACAACAATTGGACAATCGACCGAAACTTCTGAAAAAGGTAGACGATGGAAATCTCATGATACACGCTCAGAAAGATATTGTCTCATTCGATTTGTGAAATGATTTTGATTCTGGATAAATTTAATAATTTAGTCTCTTAAATAGAAGGAAAAAGCATACAGCCACATACGCAAGATATTTTTTGCCAAAGCGGATACGAACTTCACTTCGATATCTTAATTAGCGTTTTATTATTTAATATCTCGCATTCTTTTATTGTGATACTGATGATAGCCAAGACTTGGCTGAAATATTTACATTTAATTTTTAAAATATATGACTTTGGCAAAAAATATCTTGCGTATGTAGCTGTATGCTTCTTCCTATTTATGTTTTATGTTATTGAGCCACCTCTAATAACTATTGTAAAATTTAGTCTCTTCCTTCCTTTCTTTTTTATTTAGTTCTTTCTTTTCTCTTGAGAATCGTGTTTAATTGTTAGATGATCTAATGACTTGGATTCCAAATTATGTTAACTCTGAAAGATCAGGATTACATTGAATATAATTCTAAAAAGATAAGAAATTGTCATGCTGCATTATCAAATCTAAATATTATTCTGTCATTTTTAGAATAATTTGCGAAATGTGAAGTTGATATTAACTGTGAGATCATATTTTCTTGTATATCCAGACAATTAAAGATTAATGTTATGCGCTGGATACGTCTCAGGTTCCCGGAATAATATAATTTCCATTGTGTCCTTGGCTTACTCGATGTGTGACTGTTTTCGGAAATGGAATACGAAATCAAAAGAGCGAAGGAGCACGCGCGCAAAGTACTTGGGTCGATACTTTAAAGTCAGGAGCGGCATCCTGTTGTCTTGGTTCCTATGCATCACTGTGCCGTAGAATAATAAATACAATTAGGAAATTGCACCATTGCATTGGTCTATACCTATACAATTTTTCTTTCAGTTGACTTTCATTCTAACGAATTTTCGGTTTGATCATTTGCACGAAATAATTCCACACGCAAATTAAAGATTCCTTCATATTGAGATCTGAAATGCAATGCCTGAACCTGAAGACTGAATACCACAGTGGCCTTTAAATTTTAAAAGAAAATTAAGATGAAAGATGTAGATATCTAAGAATTTATTCAGAAGTATAGTTCAATTTAAGAATTTAGATATTAATGGAATCTACAGAAATTCGAAAGAAATTATAAATTTCAATATTTGCAAGTTCGATGATTCCAAGATTTAAGCATTGTATGACTCGCGTAAGTTTAAGGACATAAGATTTCGAGGATTTATCCAAAACTGCGAATTTAGAAATTCGCGAGAGTTTAAGAATCTACATTTTATAATTAAAAAATCTCAAGATTCATGGCGCCATTCTTACAAAAATTTAATACTGGAAGGTAGTGATTAATTACTAATTATAAGTATTGAACAATAGTATTTTTAATGTTTAAAATAGATAATTAATTAATATCTTTCACTTTAAATATATTAAATTATCCAATATTGAATTGGATTTCTATAAAGACGATATTCGAAGAAAGCAAACATCTTAAATCGAAACATGAGAACAGAATTGCATGATGTCGCTCACAACATATCGTGTAAATCGTAGATGGCGGAATGATTGATCCTGCATGTATCACAAGAGATTTTCTTGCAGATACTAAGCAACCGACCGATGAGTATCACATATGATAGAAGTGACTTGGAAACTGATTGGCGCGACAGCGAATTTATCACCGAGTGTCTTTGCTGGCACAACGTTTATCGGCAACGGCATAACGCATCTCCGTTGACCATGTCACCGCAGGTAATAAAACAAGAATGATGACGGTCGAAAGTCATGTCATAAACTTAAATGATATTTATATTTAACGTATATACTTATATACGTTATTACTCAACGTGTTGCAGTTGTGCGAGTACGCTCAATCATGGGCAAATCATTTGGCGCACACGAACACGTTCTATTATAAAAATGATCGGAATGTAGGTCACAATCTTTATTGTCGTCCTGGTGGTGCGGTACCTGGCGATATCACGGGACAGGAAGTCGCGTCTTACTGGTATTCCGCTGTGAAACAATACGACTTTCTCAAGGAACCGGATGTTCTCCACGCCAATGTAAACGCAGGTAAAAAAGAGATTATAGTGTCTAGAATTAAGAAAGCTGTCAACTACGATTTAGAGATGAAAGAAGATAAATGTTATAAATATTTGCTCTCTAATTTATTATATTATACGGAGTGGGACAATAATTTTGTCCACCTTGAATATCTCCGTTATTTTTTAGAGATGAAAATATTGTAATTATAAAAATTGTATGGTATTAACAGGATCCTAATATATTATATGTTGATAATAATTTTTCTAGGTGGAGGCCTTGAAATCTTCAGAGATTTCAAGGTCACCTCCATTTTTTTAAATATCATGCTTTACTTTTTTGATCTTAGTGTAATAGCGGGTGTTTAGATGATTTCAACAATCTATAATAAAAATCATTCGTCATTAAATAAAGAAATAAAACAATGATTCTTACGTCACAAGAAATGCTCGAAGTGATGTCCATTTACATCAATGCAACACTGCAATCGTTGAATTCCTGAAGCATATACATTCTTAACATTTTCGAACTGATTGTTGCATATGGTACAATAATTCATTGTTTCATATTTCTCAATGTAATCGGTACTTCCTGGTATATGTTTTTTTAATGTTCCCCATAAAAAAAAGTTGAACAATTTTATATCATTGAACGAGCTGGCCACGAAATCGGCCCACCGCGTCCTATCCATCGATTTGGGAAGAGTTTATTGAGTGTAGCTCTTACTCTACATTCATAATATGCGGAGCATCCATCGTGTTGATATCGTTAATATCACATTACTCGGCGAATGTTCAATTGTATATCTTCTAATAAAATTCTGAGATGGTTGCATACAAAGTTATCATATATATTTTATGCTATTAAGTGTTCCGTTGATGAAATATGGACCGATTAATTTGTCGCCTATGATACCGCACCATACATTTACCGACTATCATTGATGATCAGTTTCTCTTAACTCTCTGGATTCTTATCAGAGGACCAGTAATGCATATTATGTAAATTTACAAGATCATAATTAATAAAACTTGCTTCATCGAAAATTAATGGAAAAAAAAAATAATGAAGAAAAAAAAATTGTTAATGTGCATTTGATGCTGCATTCACTGACAAAAAAAAACGTAACACGATTTTCAAATTCGTAAATTTTGATGAAGGTTAATGCGATACTGATCGAATTGGATGGAATTTATGTTTAACAAGAATTCGTAATATGCTTCTTTTATTAATGTCTGACTCACATCTTGAACTAATCTGAGAATTAGCATTCACTATTGCAAGCACATTGATTTCGTCTTGTCTTGATGACACTCTTTTTCGACTTTCAAATTTTTGCGTAGTCAAGCTTCCGGTTTCTTTTAATTTTTTATAAATTCATTGAAACATGATGTGAGGGATGCATTTGATCTGTATATCGTAATTCAATATATAATGCTTGCGCCCTTATTGAATTTTTGCTGAGCTTCATAAATGAGGAATATATCTATTTATTTAGCAAATGAAAATTTCATTTTCACATTAACTTGTCACCAAAATCACAAAAGAGTTGAATTACATGAAGTAATCACCTTCTGAAAGATCTATTGATACTAAACTTAGAATAATTTATTTTAGCTCGAAGTTCCACAAATCCTTCTAGATTTATAGAATTCATAGTAAGAATTAGTAAAAAATTAAATATTTACATTTTTTATTGTAATATAATGAATATTGATATTGTATGTTGTATACTAGGATATTGTATACTAGGAAGTGCCGAGCACACCAGAAAATATGAAGAAACGAATATAGGCTGCGTTCAGCGAATTCAGTTTGAGCGAGCGTTCACTGCTATTGATATATATATGTATATATATATATATATATATATATATATATATATATATATATATTCTTCCAGATCTAAAATGCTGATTGGATGATCTAAAAGTATACCAAACAAAAACAACAAGCGCTTATTCAACTGTTGAGTGCGCTAAACGTAGCCATTGTAGCATGTGCGACAATCAATCCGGAAACATTAAGAAGTGTATATGCTTCAGAAATTCAACGATTGCAATGTTGCATTGATGTAAATGGACATCATTTCTTGTAACGTAAGAATCATTGTTTTACTTCTTTATTTAATGACAAATGACCTTTTATCATAGGTCGTTGAAATCTAAATACCCGTTATTACACTAAGGTTAAAAAATACAGCACGCATTAAAAAAGGAGGTGAAATTTCCGCTAGAAAAATTATTGTCAGCATATATTAGAGTCCTCTTGATACCGTACAACTTTTGTAATTACAATATTTTCATATCTCTAAAAATAGCGGAAATGTTCAACATAGACAAAGTTATTGCCCCACTCTTTATAGTATTATATTTATAGATACATGCATGATATGAATTTTAATACATATCTATTTAGCTTTATGGAAAATGATTCAAAGGAACATCTTCCTAGGTCACTTCACTCAGCTAATATGGGCGAGAAGCTGTTATTTCGGAGTCGGTAAGGCATGCAGCAGAAGTGGCAAGGTGATCGTGGTAGCGAACTATGAGCCGGTGGGCAATGTGTCCGGTCAGTTTCAGAACAATGTATTTCCGCCGTTACCTGAGAATATGAACGTGATGCTATCACCATCCACTATTCGGATGCCGCGGGGACAGTACGAACTACTGAAATCCACGGCATCATCCTTGCCGCTATCGTTACCGCTTCCGTTGTCAGATACCGCGTCCACCGCCAGCGATACTACATCCGTCAGCTCCGGCCAATAATACCATGACCGTGCAAAATGCCTTCTCTGTATTTGTGCGCGATGGGCCGGACATTGAAAAGATTGAGAGAAAAATCGATTTTTGCGTGCCGCGAATCAAAAATTTCGGACACATGATGAAATACGATGACTGATGTCTCTGTTGGTAAGAGCGTTTTAGAAGCTTTTCATTCATTTATTGATACATATCTCTTGGACGGCTTTTGAAGTTTCTTAGAAGATAATGTAGCTAGCAATGCCAGCTCGATAATATGCGCTAGCTCAATTGTCATCATAAAATTGCAATAATGTTGCAATTTTATATCAACTCAACCATATTCAGTAATTTTCCACGGAAATATCGGTCATCAGGTTATATTGCCAGATTTCAGCTACGCTTGCAAAAGCAGTGATAATCAAAGTTATATATCGAGCTTCATCCTGATAATTGATAATATGTAGTATAAATCAAGTACAATTTGCGATGTAATTATTGATAGTGGCGCAACTTTTTATTTGTTTACGTATCTTGTATAAAAAATAATTCTAATGCACTGCATGTGTGTGTGTGTGTGTATATATATATATATATATATATATATATATATATATATATATATATATATATACAGGGTGTCCCATATTAAATAATTATTAAGATTTCTCGAAAACTATGATTATAAAGATATGGAAATATGGTTATAAAGATACGAAAAAATGTTTCAAACAAAAGTGAAAATAAGACAAGTAACAACTCTCAAGAATGTCAAATGTAAAAACAAAGAAGGGCTAATGAGAGTTCCACGGCATTTAGTCCGAAAATAAAAATCGTTTATTACCAATTCAAAAGTTGTCTTCGAGCCATCAGTATGTTTAAACATTTATTGTAACTTTCTCAATCCTTTATGAGATAGAAGAGTATAACTCAATCTCCTTATTCTATTGACAGAGATTGGGAAGTCTTCCATTTCACCATGAAGGATTGAGATTCGTGTTTTTTTTTTTGGAATATTCTATGTTTGAATGGCAGAATCTAATAGCTGATGTTAAGAGGTTTTCAAAGCATTGTAATAAAGTTATTTTTTATTACGTACTTTTCAAGTTACAAGGCTTGGAAATTACAGTACCGCCAGTATTACATTATGCAAGGTGTAATCAATGGCTAAAACCTCTTGAATGCTGTTCTTGATTATGTCCTGGATAACATTTGTCAAGATCAAAATTAGAGATTGTACTTTTTATTTTCATAAAAATAAATTTTTAATACAAAAATTAAAATAAGAGAAATAATCTCTAGTAACCTTGATGTTGACAAATGTTATCTAAGATATGATCTTGAATAGCATTCAAGAGGTTTTTAGCCGTTGGACATCTTGTAATGTTGTACAATACTGTAACTTTTAAGCATCATAACTCAAAAAGTACTTAATGAAAAAATATTTTCTTAGCATTTTGGAAAACTCTCGACACCAGCTATTAGATTCCAAAAATAGGATGCTCCATTAAAAAAAATTGATGTGACTTTGGCGACGTCATCCAAGATCAAATCAATGTACCTTGTTATGTCTCCCTCCGAACCATACAACTTTTGTTTGAATTTTTTTTGTATCTATCATAGTTTTCGAGAAATCTTAATGCATTATTTAAAATAGAGTACTTTATATAGTAAATATATATATATATATATATATATATATATATATATATAGTACAATAAAATAAAATAAAATAGTAAAAAAAGTACAGTAAAATAAAATAGTAAAAAATCACAGAGCTCGCGACAAAGTTGTGCCGTCACTCGCGAATACGAATTTTCATACGAGATAAGCGTAGGATCTCGATAGACAGATAAATTCCCACAATTATTAGAGTTTTTTATTAAACAAATTGAGCGTCAGGCCTGAGAAAACGTGCCACCTTTTCAATAATTTTCGTCTATGTTAAATTAAATTTGCTCTTAATTAATTCGCGACGGCAACAGGAGTGGGTCGAAAAGGTGGGAAAATTATTGGAGTACGAGGGAGATAGGTTGTAAGAACCACATACAAATTAATAATGAAAAAAGTAACAATAATATTTAATGAACCGAGTTACAAATTAATATTTAATAATCAATATTTGCAGCCTTGCTTCCTAAGCCGGATTTGACAAGATCTACTTTCGCAGACAATTATAACTTATTTCTAACGCTGATTCAATGGTATTTTATATCTTGAGATCTTAACTTTTCGAACGATCACCTGGAAGTGGCGAATGTATGACGACTAAATATTTCTGACATCCGTCGACAGCGACAATAATTCGTGTCCCGAGAAAGAACGTTACCCACGAGGGTAACCTCGAATTCAAACGGTAATCCGAGCACACGATATAGTTACAGCAATCGGTTCAGCACAGTACAAAAAGTACAAAATAAGGCGAAAAATGACTCGACTATGGCAAGAGAGACGAGCATGAATCAACAGCTAATAATTCTCTCGACAATGACAACACTCGGACGGATGGCATGTGGCTTCCAATTCCCTAGACGGTCATTATACTGGCCGCTTGCAGCTACGCAAGTTTTCACGCGCGATCTACCTCGAGGCTACGAACTCGGTGATCGGTAGCTTTATAACGGTGATGGTATTCATCTCATTCAATATTCTCCTCTAATCCTTGTCGCGACAATCCTGGATTGTGAACGTGGGAGCTCATTGCTTCTCGACAGCTCACTGCTTCTTGAATTTTCTCGACAGCGCAGAAGTTTGCGTCCTCTTACAATCGATGCTGACTCAGAACGAGTACTGGCCGAGAGCTTTCTGCGGAACATAGACCGTTCGATCCCCCCCCCTTAATTGGAGCCATATCACGCGTGATTAGCCCTGTCAATCACGCAGCCTCGCGTATCGTATAGATTCTTGCAGGCCGTGAATCCTTGCATCTTAGAACGCGTAATATAAATTTCCATGGATTCCTGGTAGCCCGTAAATTATTCGGAGTATTTATCTCTTCGATTGGCGTTTGCATTCATTTGGCGACCGGAAGTTTTCACCTCCCATTGCTCTATTCTGTAAGTGGCATGCGATATAACAAAGTTTGGGGCGGCAGCGGATTATAAAACAAATATGAAATTCTGCGATCTGCGTGCATAGGATTCTAAAAAAATTAGGAAATGATCGAATATTTTGAAAACAAAGCATTTTTGAGAAAAATATTTCATAAAATATAAAAATTGTAGGGTTTATATGATGTAGTTACTGATCTAATCAGTTTGACCTCGGCGTTATCAAGATTAGATCAAGATCATGTTGATTTTTAAAAAATGGAATATATCCTATTTTTTTATTTCAGAATGTAATGCCGATCAAAAGCTTTTCAAAATGTTATAATAAAATTAATTTTTATTAAGTACTTTTTGAGTTATAAAGCTTGAAAGTTATAGTATTGCCATTATTAGTATTACGTATCCGACCGATAAAATCTCTTGAATGTTGTTCAGGATTACGCCCTGAATAACATTTGTTAAAATCAAGGTTATTGGAGATTATTCCTCTTATTTTTATTTTTATGCAAAAATGACAATAAGAGGAATAATCTCCAATAAATACTATTATAATCTCCAATGGTCTTGACAATGTTTTTCATAATATGATCCTAAACAACAAAATATTTTAATTTTTGATCGGATACCTTGCATAATACTAATGTCGGCAATACTGTAACTTTCAAGTCTTATACTCGAAAAATATTTAAATTGAAAAATAAATTTATTACAGTATTTTTAAAAGCTCTTGACATCGGCTATTACATTCTGGAATAAAAAATAGGGTGTTTCATTAAAAAAAAATCAACGTGACTTTGACTTTGGTGCGCCATCCGAGATCAGATCAATATCATTTATAATTCTTTTTTTTGTTGAAGAGAAGGAAATCTTCACATACTTCCTGAAATCTAATCTAACCAGAAGACTCGACCCGTGCATATCTATAAATGGGTTATACATACAACGAGTCGCCTATGCCACTAAAATTTCTTCTATGTCCTATTTGATTTTGTGAAAGAGGACACCCTGGCATCATCATAAGATATTCTTCTGGAACGCTCCTCACCATATTCGGCGTGGCACTTTTATTTATTACGACTTGTCTTTCACTCCAACCGGTTACAGTGATCTAGTGTGAGTGTCTGAAATTGTAGCGGAGGATGTTAACCACTATCAATTTCGACGTTTGCCAATCTAAATGTTTAGGAGATTCTTCTCCCTTTGACCTACTTGTATCCCTCTCTCCTTACACGTTCTCCTTAACACGTTCATATATTTTAATATATCTGTTAATGATCATATCAAATCTGAGGAATCTTGCCAGGAGGTGCGCTGCCTCCCTAGCTACGTCAATAATTCTCACAGATACCTTAATATTCATTTTTCTGATTTTGCAATGTCTTTCCCCCTAAGCAGGTTTCCCGTACATAATTACAAACAAGACTACGTTTCTGTATAATCTAGTCTCACTGGGTCCGTTCAGATTCGGAAGGATTCTGTTTAAAGTAGCTACCAAGACCCCCGCTGTTAAAAAAAAACGCACGTCAACGCCTAGCGACAAAAGCATTTTTTTGAAAGAAGGCGCTTCTCACTTTTCTCTTCTCCAGCGGGCTTTTTTCCCGATCTCGTCTCCGGATAAGTGTCCTTTTTAAGTTCTTTAATTTTCCTCTTTAAGTCTTTACTCTATTATCTATAAATTTTAATTCACAATCAACGAATTGAGTTGTCAGATTTCTTGAAACGCATCTTATCAAAGAGCCTTGCTCGTTCCGATAATTCTCTCAATCTATTAGCTGAAAGAAAAAGAGGCATCTGATTTCTTGTAAAAGATTAGCCTACCAGCCCTGAATTGATTTTCCGCAAGGTAACTCCTGTATTAAGTTCGCTAACGATTTTATTATATTTTCCTCTCAAACAATTTGCCCGTTATATTTATTAAGCAATAAGCCTGTACAAGGTAGGCAGTTCGTCAGGTTTATTCTGCTTATATAAAAGGATCAACCAGCAGTTTTCCACTCTATTAGAAACTTATCACTTTCTAAATAGAGAATAAAACACCTCGTTCACAATCTACTGGATATTCCTACAACATGTGCCAGTTCCGAATTGAGGATTCCATCAGGATCCGGTGCCTTCTTATTTCTTTTAATTCTTCTGACACAACACTTACATCTTGAGGAATAGCATCGTCGTCTCTTGTTGTAGACTTCATTCAGGAACAGTGTACTAACAGTGTTTCATTCACAAAGTCTGGATCAAAATCTCATAATCTAGGGAAATCATTTTGAAACTTTCTCATAACAATTTTATAGGGTTTTCTCTATGGATCCTTCTCGAAATCTCATTCTATGTTGTTTAGTCTTCCTTATTTCTAATTTCAAGCTTTTACGTACTCTTTATGCCCTCTCTATTGGCATCTATGCTGCTTCCTTTTCCTTACTTTGATCATAGTTCTTCTTACGATTACACTTATTATCATCCCATATGTTTTCTATTGTTCGCAGTGTTCCAACAGTATATATTTCTCCTACTATTTTTTCACTTTAGACATCAATTAATTACAAGCGTCTCATATAATATCACTGAGTTTATTTAATAGTTCCTCCAATACTGGTTCCCAATTTGAATTTATGGACTATAATCTGGCCTCCACTATGCCAGCATTTTATTCATGCCATTTGAAGTTCCATCTGGGAAAAGTAGATCTTGATGAGACCAAAGCATTCTGTTCTCGACCATATCCAAGATTATCTCTATATATAGATGATCTGACAGAGTAACATTCTAACTGACCGTCCCTACTCTGCCTCTACCAGGTGTACAAATATGAAATGACGATTTTTTCTCAAAAAAACACGTTAAATTCGGAAGAATAAAAAGAGATTTATTCAAAGTATGCTCCATTGCTAGTTACAGTTTTAGTTTTTCCCATCTTTTGGGCAATTTGTGGATACCACGCCAGTAAAAATCTTCCCCTGCTGCGAACCATTCATCGAGCCATTTTTTCATATCTTCGTATGAATCAAAGCGCTGCTCAGCAAGTGTGTGACCCATCGATACAAACAAATGGTAATCGGAAGGAAGTTTGGTGAGTAAGCTGCATGGGGTAGAACTTCCCAGCTGAGTGCTTCCAACGTGTCCCGAACTGATTTTGTCGTATATGATGGAGCATTGTCATGGAGAAAAATAACCTTGTATTGCCTCTTTTGTCGTTTTTTAAGCAGCGAACGGTTCAAATCGATCATTGTTAATAGCGTTTGGTATTAACCGTTTCACTAGGCTTCAATAGCTCATAATAGACCACACCCTTCTGGTCCCACCAAACACAGAGCATCATTTTCTTGCCAAAGCGATTCGGTTTTGCGGTCGATGTGGATGGTGCGCCTGGATCTACCCATGATTTTTTGCGCTTAGGATTCTAAAAAAAAATCCACTTTTCATCCCCAGTAACGATATGATGCAAGAATGACTTTCTTCTGTATCGTTCGAGCAAAATTTCACATGTGTTTTTGCGTCTCTCTCGTTCAATTCATGCACTCATCTGCCGACTTTCTGAATCTTTTCCATCTCGTAGGCGATTGGAAACAGTTTGTTGACTAACGCTCAATTGTTCTGCGAGTTGTTTTTGTGTTTGTGAATCATCTTCATCCAGCAATGCTTGCAATTCCACGTCTTCGTA
>Ga0157363_1003334_pt1 | contig 14498 bp, 7 predicted proteins | sample AttsexASBM1_FD_111477 | JGI IMG/M metagenome (GOLD analysis project Ga0157363, IMG submission 111477) | Fungus gardens microbial communities from leaf cutter ant in Ribeirão Preto, State of São Paulo, Brazil - Atta sexdens ASBM1 | ecosystem: Host-associated > Fungi > Mycelium > Unclassified ...
ACACACATACACACACACACACACTCACACACGCACAAAATAGTTATATATAATATACTATACTTAACATATTATTCTTAATATATTAATATATTATTTTTATTCGTAAGATTTATTTTCTTAAAAATTTATTTGTTTTTTATTTATTTATATATTTATAATTTAAAACAATATTTATTTGAAGTAAAATGTCAGAAGAATTTTTATAAATTATAGCAATTTTTTCTAAAAAAGATTTTCAATCTACATTCGATTTCTTGCAAGAAAAATTCATTCGATATCTACAGGTCAATGCACATTGAACAGGGTCGTATTTTTTCGATCATAATCTTTACGATAAAAACAGTGTACTACAGAATCATTACATAAAAGTAGAAAGGAGCTAAATTGGATGAACCGGGTCACGGACTATTTGCTAGCAGGATTTTCGGGGACGACCATTCGAGCTTACGAAGTACCCTAGTGTTTTCTTTCGAAGTACGTCGTGAGATTAGACGAAAGATCGGATTAACGTTAAAAACCGGCGCTTTAAAACAAACACAACGATTGGATATAAAAGCAAATGTCATTTAAAAGATAATTGGGATAATAGAGTTACTATAAGTGCTTGCTGGTTTAACAGATTGTTATTTGCTAATCCAATTATTAAGTAACAATCATTAGTAATCGGAAATAATAACGGATAAGTCTTCTCGAGTTATTTTGAGATTATCGCGAAATCATATTGATATTCTTCAGCATTATCATAGTATAGTAAGTGTTTCGCTTGCGAAAGTGAAATCGTTTGCATTATTTTTCGACGCCATGCATAATTTATCTCTTTATTTTCCATCATCACGACATATGCGTGCTGTTTTCCACACTATTATTTATAAGTGCTTGTGAAAGACTTGTGATTTTATATTTCATGAAAAATTAAATTTAAAAAAAGTCTAACATTTTTTTTTTAATTCAATCAAGAACATTAAAGAACAAACATTTTTTTCTTTTCTTTCTTTTTACTGAGATTTCTTTAATTTTGAAGTTAAAAATATTTTTATAAAAAAGTTCTTACAAAAAATTTGATATCATTGCAAAAAGTCGTCGAATAAATTTTTTTTAAATTTAGAACGCCTCCTTTAAAATACTTATCGTTAATTTTCATCCGATGATGTTTCAAGTTACCGCGCTTCAAAGTCAAACAAAAATATTGAAAAAATACTAATTTTCAATTTTATGTAGTAGAAACAAAATATCGTAGAAATAAAATTAAAAAATTTTATAGTTGTATTTCTTCTTTTTAAAATGTATTTTCGACAACATCTCTACGATCCATTTTCACAAGTATTTAACTATTTAAGTATTAAGTATTTAACTTATTACTTTTCATGAGAGAAAGTCGCAAGTGTTTTCAAATTTATGAAATAGTGTATATTACATCTATGCACCGTCCTAATCAATGTTAAGAGTTCTATCCATTAAAATCTTCAGCAAAAATAATCTCCTACACGCATAGTAGTTTCTGAATCGATTATCGGAACATCGCACAAAAGTACCATGATATTGGGAACTTTTAAAAACTTTCAAATTTTCGATTCAATAAAATAAACGAAGAAAAGACGCATCTAGGAAAATATCACGGTGCGAACAACGTTAAGACGTGATTATTCACTTGAAGATGATATGTCATTGTAATTTTTCAATGAGCATAAAATGCATCGCATTATACCATTGAGCAACGTGTTCATTCTTCATTCATTTCTTATCCAATCCAATCCAATCCAATCCAATATGATAACTCGCAGAAAGCAAAGTTCCAAGGTGAAACTTGGTGTCTCGAGGACCGAGTTAACTAGGAAGGCCATTAGCATAGCCCGGGGATGAGTTTCGGTTAATTTCGTGGTTAGCACTCGTAGCCCCGCCCAAAAGTGCTACCGTATTCCGGTAGTTCTCTCTTAGGACTTCGCCTACCGGGTGAAAAATTACGAGTGCTTGATGGAGATTTTAACTTTATTCGCACAAAAAATTACCGTATAAACCGACAAATTGGAATTTATGCTAGTCGCGAATTATTTGCAAGTATATAAAATTTAATGGTACATTACAGTTTTATTTACTTTTAATCGTATTGTCATAAAATTATGTTAGAAGGTAAATTGTATTCATAAATATTCTGTGTTATATTCAGAGTTGTCGCAAAATTGAAAAGCAGGGAAATCAGAGAAATGTCAGAGAAATTGAAAACAATCAGGGAAATTAGGGAAAAATCAAGGAATTTTACAAAATTTTGGCTTTAAAGAATTTGAAAGAACAAGCTTTTAATACGCAAATATTATTGTATATTTACGCACTTTTGGAATATACCATCAACTTAACAATAAAATGCAAGCAATATCAGTAACATTAATAATAATTTCATTGCTATTTCAACAAGACATTTGATTCCAAATTAGAACGATAACATAAAAAAATTCGAAATGTTGAAAGCATCAGGAAAAATCATGAAATTTATTTGAAAATCAGAGAAAAGTTATGGAATTTTAGGATAAGGAATTTGTGGTAACTCTAATATTTTAATATTGAATATATATAATATTTTTTCTTGAAAATTAACGATTCGAGTAGTAACAGTAATTAAAAAATGCAGGAACAAAGGGTTAATAGAAAGATGAAAAAGATTAATATGTCTATAAAAAAATAAGCATCATAGAAAGAAGGATTGAATTTTTTGCAGTATCGCTCATATAATTTACACGATATATTCTGGAAGCATCGTTGCTTTATACCGCGCGAGTGAGTTTATTTTTGGATACTTTGAAAAATATTACATTTCTCAACTTTGCACGCTGCCGCTATGAAACGAAAATATCGAAACTGAATCAGGCAAACTGTGAATAACGAAAACATCAAAACTCGATATTTTGAAAATCAGAATTTTCTTGCTATTTTGGCTCGCTTGCAGCTCAGTGGAGGCTGCAATAGAAGCCAATCGCAATGCATACCGTTGAATTCCGCCCGCATTCGTACGCCCATGCTTTTCGGCTGTAACTTTCAACGTGAGCCACTGAACCTCAAGCGTTTCGCCGCTTCTCATTTCGCGTGCGGAACCCGAACGTTTGGGGATGCGCATTCATGGCAGCGTATGCACGTGTTTTGTATGCTTCCATTTCGAACACAACCCGTTGTGCAAAATTATCAAATGTATCCTTCATCGTATTATTATCCATGCAGGAAAAAGGTAAAGAAAGAAAGGAAGAAAGAAAAGAAATAGTGTATATTATGTTACAGAGAAGTGGAAATGAAAGTAACTTAAATAACGATTTGATATACAATCTAATACTCATTGGATTTTCCTCGTTATTTCTATATATCACGTTGCTAGTCCTTTCGAAGTTTTTGCTCATTTCTCCATGTTTCACGTTAACCCTTATTCGATCGAGTCGTTTGCTTCCGGTATACTCATATTTTTCTTGCTTCTGCCTGTCCAGGGATGTAGTATTGTCCGTTATTCGTCGAGAAAATCTTAACTTGTAAGAAGAATAAAATATATTTATAATACAGAGTGCAAATATTTTCATCTATTTTTATTATGAATTAACATTTTCTAAATTAGTACATATTTAGCTACCATCTTTTTGTTACAATGTAATTATAGACATGTACACAGAAAGATACATATTGTATGTAAGTAATAATTTATTTCGTGTATATTCTAAGTTCATGTATTTCGAATCATAAATGTAATATTTCAATAAAGATTATTGAATTTTGATTAAAACAAATTTTATTTATTTATTATTATTTAAAGTTACTTTTCCAAAAAATATTCTTTAAAAACAAAAGTGTTTTAAGAACATGAAAAGTTTCTCCTTAAAATGTAAAATGTAATAAGTATATTTTAAGACTTAAAAAATTTTTTGTTAATGATAAAAAACTTAAAAAGAAAAAATAAATTGAGTAATCATTTTTCTTAGTAGTAGAATGATATTTTTCTGTGTGTAGAAAAAAAACCATGTCTACAATTGGATTGTAATTTCCATTACATATAAAATGTAATCCGAAATTAACATCACGACTAATTTAAAAAATTTGTTTAGAAAAAATCTTATATTTATTGCATACAGTGCAAGTTAAAACTTCAAACTTGTTGTCTGATATTATATTAATAACAAAAACTGTGTTTAATTCATCCAGCTGATTAAATTAATCTCAAGAGAGAGAGAGAATATTAAAATTTTTCTATTTAATTTTTTCTATTTAAAATCCTTTATTTTTTACATCAGTGAAATAAAACATCTGTTAAAAGAACGAAATTTACCGATCAGTAAACGTAATGTCAAATAAAAACATTCCAATTACATTCCAATTTATTGAGTCACGTTCGACGGGATGCATAATACAACAGTGACACAACGGCATTTATATAGAGCGACGATACGTCGCGGCTTGACAAATCATCTCGTTAAGAAGTTATTCTCCATGGCCATTGGTAGTCTATTTTCTGCGCCATGAACGTGCATTAAGTCGTTTTAACAACCGGAAGACAGCTTAAGTAAAGTGTCTAGAGATATCGTATCCCAATTCTATTCCTCCTCTCATTTTCCGTTTCGTTATCCGCCATTGTCTTTGCTTCGCTCGTCAGACTCGTTGCTATTTTCTTAGCTTTTTTTCTCATGATATCAGCTGCTTCATCGCTATTTCCCATTCTTGTGAAAGATTCTATTGGCTTTATTTTGCTGCACTCTACTTCGATATAAAAAAATATATACAGAAGTGATGAAAATGAAAAATTGACAAGAAGATAAAATATATACATTAAAAAATGTACCAAATTTTAATAAATATGTTTGAATGGTATTAAATATTTACTAAATGTAGACATTTATTTATTTATTTATTTCGTAAAATAATCATTATTTTGATTCAAACATTATTTTTTTATTGGAAAAATGTTTATCTTCTGTAAATAAATATTTAATTTATAGTATTATTAAAAAAACATATTAAGATTTAATAAATTTTTTTCTTGGTTCGAAACGAACTTTCTTATTTCGAAAAGTATCAATATAATACAACATATTAATATATTTTTCATATCCCGCAATTATTAAATAAAGAATTAAAAAAAAGAGAAATATTTTTCCTTGATAATATATATCATAAGGCACAAATAATTTTTTTCTTCTTTTAATATAAATAGCACAATTAGTATTAAAAATAAAAATAAAATGTCATGCTTTTTTCATACACGCAATATTTATTGCGCTATTAATTATACGCTGTGTAAATATAAGTTTAAACAGTTTGCATCTGTTCATAGTCTGCTACTTTGGCATAAATATGGGACCACAAGAATAACATGCAACGACGAAAAATTGTTAATTAATATCGCGTGCTGATCACAAGCGACCTAGTCGCCGCTGTTTATGATACTAAGAACAATACTTTGTTTGTGACGTATACGCCGTATAACGCACGCATGAAAAAAAAGATTTTTTTATCTCATTTTCAGCCACTGGGACGGGAAAAATATATTTTCTGCGGCCGAGCGCGGCTGTGACAGTTCTTTTTCAACACGCCGTATAAAACATCGTTATTGCCGACAGGACTAGCTGAGATATTTCCATTCAACGCACATTTTTGCGCGATGTTGTGCGAAAAAAAAATTAGCGATATTAATTACTAGACGCGGCATCAGCGAGAGGCAAACAACGCTAGCATAATATCATGTAAATATTACGTAACATTGCACCATTGGTCTCTGACTCTGATAAACTTGTATATTTTCTTAATGCAAATTCGATTCGGATACTGTTGAAATACGAGCATAATTGTTATCGCAGAATCTCACGCATAGAATCTCGTGCGAATTGATATGCATTAAAAAATATTTTCCTTGCAAATATATCAGTCCGCGTAAATATCCCACGTATCGACGGATTCGGCTTCACCGATTATCCTTCGTCTCATTTTCCATATTTGTAGGATTGGTTTTTTTATAATACTCTTTCTCTCTGTTTCTCGTGAAATTCTATCGTAAGAATAAATATTACGTATATAGTCGATATGTTATAGATATATGAAGTGAATGCATGTGTTCTTAGCAGCTTATAAAAGTATACACTCAAAAGGATACAAAAATTTTACTTTTACAAATTTTTTTTTGCAAAAATTATTAACTTTATTCAAAGGATTTCCACCAATATTTTACATGTATATTAGTAAGTGCTTCGTAGAACTTTTAATTAAAAAAGTAGGAAAAAATAGGCATTTTTTTTGGGTGCAATTCACTTCACGCTGTAAATACTTTGAAGCATTCTTTGATTAGTCAATTCTTCGTAAAATTCTTTCTTCTGATTGATCAACGAAGTATTTGCGTTAAGTGGCTACACTCTTGAATCTTCTTAAGTGTATATCCCCTCTTAAATTAATTATCGAGTTGCTTGTTCTCGCAATTCATATATATATATATATATATATATTAATGTACGGCGGAGCTTATATTCGTATTACATATAATTACAATCCGCTTGCGCAAAATGACCACGTAAGGAATTAATTCGAGATGGCGCGGCGCTTAGATCAACTCAAAAATTTGCATAGGAGACGCTTCTTCGCGCGCGCGTCTCGCACTTGGTTACTAATGTGAATTACAGTATATTCTAATTCACGCCGCAAGCTCGTTTTGCGTCTTCTTCTGTCGGATGTAAATTGCAACGATATCGAGCATTACGAGATCCTCGAAGAACTCATTTTCGTAGATTACAGCGGTCGCTTCTCGCGTATCATCCCAATCCGATTGTAATCCGTAAGGTCTCTCGGTTTTGTACGGTTAATTTACACGGTAATTGCAGTTACAGTTGATGGATTTACCGCTAACTGTGGATTGAATTAACGGCCGAGTAATTAATTTTGCGTTACTGCGTTAGCTACGTTATCGAGATGAAAATCACACAGATGCAAACGCGTGACTTAGCATTTTACGCGCTCGTAAAATCGAAACGACTTTATTGCGACCGTTTGCAGCGGATTTATTAAATGGTCATCAAAATTGATTCAACACGTTGTAAATTCTCCATTGATTAGTGCTTCACACGTCATATAATTAAACCTTTCTTTGAAACAAAAAAAAATGGAAATGGGTGCAGAATTATGGCATAATTAAAATAGTTAACTACAATATAAAAATATCGTCAAGCATAAAAAATGTCGCGACATGAAATACTTAATTCTCTGAAGTTAATGATGGATTTATTGCACTTATTCAATTATAAATATATATCTCGAAATCGTATATATCAAGCAATTCAATTTTCTTTATATTTCTGCGAATTTAGATTATTCTTATTAATTTTACAGGATGCCATTGCAATGGTGTTAAAATAATTTCATATTTTGAGGCAAAAAATAAAAAATAATGAATTATAATAAATTACTCAAAAAAAGATATAAAATTTCAAAAATAGACCCCGATCTCTCTCTCTTTAAAGATTAAAATATAATTAGATAATATTCACTTTTTATGCCATCCTTTAAATTAATTAATCCGTTTTAATTAACATAAATTAAATATCTTATAGACCCAGCGACAGTAATTGTGTTACATTTTGGCATCAGCTCTGAAGGCTCAATATCCGTTTCCTGCACTAATGTAAATCAACTTTAATTTCGATTTAACTTACTCTTCATCTTTTTCTATAAATTTTCAAAATTAAAAATAGATGAAAAATAAATTGAAACGAAATTAAAGTTAATTTTATATTGGTCGAAACAGACATAATAGATGCTATAATACAAGGATAATACATCTCAAATAAATTGACCGTCGTTTTAACAGGATATTAATATTCATGCTTTCATTAGACTCGATCGTATTCATATCATAAGGATTCAAAACCGACTTAAAAAGAAAATCCAATAATAAAGACCTCTTATATTGAAGTAATAAGCGTCTGTCGAGGCACGTACGAAATTTCTGCAGCAATCGGAAACATATTCCGTGCATCTGTTCCATCCCGCTCGCGTAGTCATAACACGTATGTCATCAGACGGATCTGATTAGGATCTTGGCAAATGGGTATGCCACTATCCTTTTAGCTAACACAACAGAGCGTTGTAACTTCATTCAAATTTGAGCCCGAACAAAACGCTCCAGCTATAATGAGAGTCTGCGCTTTCCGAGTCTACATTATGCTATGTGTTTTATATATTTGAATTATGGAATATGCATATAGACTCTCAGGCTTTTTCTCAATAAAACATATTTAAATATCACAAAAATAATACTGTCCGACGTCGGATGTATAATGAGTCTTAATTATGTAAAAGTTAGTCATTTAACAAATAAAATTTTAAATGAATATAAATATGTAATTATTTTAATAAGGCATTTTAGTAATGAATGAATCTGAATACAGAGATAATCCGCAAAACGGATAGATTCTGCGTAGAAAGTACCCGTGGAAATCTCAAAAATATTATAAAAATCGTAAAATTATATTAACATTAAAACTAGTTTCATTAGCCATATAGAGAAATATTTAGATTGTTGGACTCGAGGATATTTGATTTCTAGAAATCAATTACGTATTGATTGAAGAAAGATTTGATAATTATAAGTTTTATCATTAACCTGGGAATAGTCAACTGGGGTGTTTTTATACTCAGCGGTGAAAAAATATGAATTATTATAAAATGGATATTATTTAAAATGGATATTTCCTCTCTTTTCTAATATCTTTTTATTTTCTTTTTCAATAACTATGCTTTACTACTAATAACATATGCAAACTTTTGAATATGCAATTCCATCGAAAACCTATAATAAAAAAGCGTTTTACTAATTTTCATTTTTCAGAAATATTGGCATAATAAGCTATTTAACATGCTTATTCTGTTTATATAATATTTACTTTTTTCAAAAAATTGAGAATAACTCCATATTCGTAATATTCTCAAATAGTAATAAATTGGAAAACAATAATATACAATTGTTGTTAATAATAGCGATTTTTAGGTAATTGGGATAGATAAAAACATCTAGGTGATCATTTACATAAAAAAACAAGCTGAGCTATTCTCGTTAACGAGTAAGCACTTAAAATAACATTATTATAGCGGGACGTACTTGACATAATTAACAAAATTTGTCCTCTGACATTTATCGATTCCAAAAAGTCTATTAAGCGTCCAGAAACTCGCGATGTTAACGACCGCGATCGACAGATTATTATCGCGCGATTTAATAATTGATTTAGGAAATGACCGTTACTTCATCTAGGACTGTTATTAGCTCGGTCAAGCATGGATGAAGTTTATGATACGAACGACGATGAATAATAGCGCTACGGAAAATCGTTAGTCCACCGTTAATGACGTGACCTCGCTAGGAAATCCTGCCGGTAAACACTCGTAAACTAGATTCGTTCGCCCATCTCGATAATGGATATCGAATCGCGCGCACTGCTCTGCGAAAATTCTGTCATCGTGTATCGAAGCGTGTGAACGATAGCATGTGAACATTCAGAGTGAAGCCCGCGTGACAAAATGTATTCGCGAATAACGAAAATAATTTTGAATATACATGTACATAAACATATATTTATAAATTAACATGGATGATTGTAAATAATATGTATTATTATATAGAAATATGTACGCTAATGCTTTAACTATAATATGGCTTGAATAAATAACAATGATTCTTATCCGATATCTCATTCACAAATCCGTAACAATTTTGTAATCCTCCTCTTTGATTCATATCGGAAAATTTATTTGGTAATATAAAATAATGTGACAATTTGTTCTTTTTTAAATAGAAATTTATTTTCATGCCAATGTATTTGCAAGTTAGTATAGTATTCGGACTACACTTATATAAGTATGCGCATTATAATAATACGGATATTGAGGTTATCACACAGCAGCGATTCTAGTATTTCTATTATTTATACGCAAAAAGCTAGTCTGCGTGTTAGGATAAACGTTACGCCAACAGATCAAAGCAGAGTAGAGCGTAGCGATATCATGTGCTAATATCATGCAATGGTTGAAATTGTTAGCTATGGAGCAAATAAGGTTTCGGGTCTTTTAGCAGCTGAGCAAATCACTCACGAGACATTGAATTAAATATTGTTTTATTTCGCTTTGTTATAATGTGTTTTTTGTTCACTGTTACTTGCTCGACGTAATAGTCGTACGAGGCATATGATACAGTAATCATTCTTTAATTAAGATACGAATTATTGCAAATGTTTGTGGACGCTAATTTGAAATTTTTAGACGTTATTGTGGAAACACGAAAAGAAAATTCAATTTCCTTCTTCAAGAGGATAATCTTTGAATTTTTAATTCCCTTGGTGTGCAATATTTGATGTGCTGAGTGTCTTATATCCGAAAGATTCCAATTTCTTAAAGTTATAAATAAAACACGTAATTCTAAGGAAAATCAAGAGTTAACGATGAGATATCAATGATCCCATTGAATAATTACGTAAATAATGAATTAACAATGAGACAATAATTAACGTTTTTCATGAATCGCAATTCCAGCGATCGATTTAATTAGTACAAAATTTGATCGTATGTGTTAAACACACCACCAGCTAAATTGTCATAAAATTGTAATTCGCAAGTATGACGAATTTGGACGGCCAATGAATTCAGAGATAATACAAAGAAAATTTGGCATTTCATGAAAAAGCAATATTAACAACGAGAGAACATAGTGGACTCTTCACGAATTTTAATCTTTATTTTAGAGAAGATGAATAATCCACATCGAAAATAAATTATGCCGTGTTCAAGCGTTTTATTGAATGGATCTTGTAACAACAATGTACCTTGTATAAATTAACATATTAAGTGATTCTGACATATACTTTAACTTTAACAATTTTAGAAAGGTTATATGTTATTGATATAACATTATAACATATTTAAAAAAAAATTGTATATATGTTATAACCAGTTCCTTGATATGCCTAGTTTTTCAAAGAAAAGAAATGCGCAAGACACGAAAGAAATATTTGTAATAAGGTTAGTTATGCATAAAATTACTTATTTATTATTTATTAAAATCATTAATAAAAAGGAACGCAATATTTATGCTATTTACGATTAAATATAACTAAATTCTAATTAAAAATAATATCATTATACAATAATAGCGCATTATTTATATTATTTAACGAAGGAAATCAAGTGCAAGTTCAAGTGCAAGTGTAAGATAAAAAAATTCAGATATTTTTATTGCATAATTGAAGAAACGAAAAATTTAAGATACATATATTATATACAGGGTGTCATTAAAGTACGGCACCACTTATCCTGAGCAGGTAAAGCGGACTAAATTGAATCGAAAAAGTCCTCTATCATTTTGCGATTTTTCACAATGGTTAACGAAATAATAATTACTAAAAATCGCTAAATATTAGTTTTCAATAATTTTACATAAAAATAGCAGATAAAAATAACAGATAAAAATAGTTTATTTTTTTCTTATAAAGTTCTGAGAATTTTTTTAGAATTTTTTAATACTGTATTTTCTCATGATGATAAAAATAAAAAAATGCAGTACTAAAAAATTGATAAAAAATTCTAAAAAAATTTTTAAGTTCTATAAGAAGAAAATAAATGATTTTTGTCTCTTACAATTTTTCTGTAAAGTTAATAGTATGAGTAAAAGATATTTGAGTAAAAAATTATTGAAAACATTTAACGATTTTTAGTAATTAATATCTTGTTAGCCGTTGCGAAAATCGCAAAATGATAGAGAACTTTTTGATTCAGTTTAGTCCACTCTACCCATTCAGAATGGATGATGTCGTATTTTAATGATACCCTGTATATACAATAAAATTTTTTCCTGATGGCCTCGTTGATAAGACGATAAGAGATAATATATGTATGTATCATGATATAACTGCATATTGTTATGAATGTGTAATAAACATTAAAGGTCATCTATAAATGTTATAAGAGTCGTATAATGAAATTTTAGCATTAGATGACGCTACTAGAATGTCCAAATAAAGAAATAGCTGATAAAGAAAGTAAACTTATAAAAAAAAATTTCCAGCCAAATAATATCATTGACAACAACGGAAGTTGTAATATTTTATAGCAATACTCGCGAAATATTTATTCTGGCCACGAATGTTTGTAAGAAATCTGGTAAAAATATGATAAGATATCCAAACATAATTATTTTTTTACTTTCTAAATCTGAATCAGTGGATAATCACTGATATCAGTGTCGCTGGTAATCATTGAATGAAATCTGAGATCCCTAATTTATCTAATCTTTATCTGATCCAACTAACCTTGTTTTAGTGTATAAATTTAAAGAATATAGTAATAGAAGATTGAAATTAACGTGCAAATATTAGGTATAAATATTGGGAAAAAGTTCGTAATGTTTTTTAATGCTATCTAATGGGAAAAATGCCACGAACTTTTTCCCACATCTAATATCAGTATTTTATACAAAATACTTATACAAAATATTTATACAAATATTTATACAAATATTTATACAAATACTTATACAAAATACAATGCTCAAACATTCTTCTTTTTTTAGTTGAACTTCACTTATTATCTAGTGCCAAATATGCCTGGATAATTAACTATCCATTGATTCATATTTAGAGAGTATATAGCAATCAATAAATTATTTTCAGTTTTTTAAATTACTGTCTTAACTAATAATTATTAATACGATTTTATCGTTGCAAAATGAAATATTAATTTTAAAGTGGTACTCTTTCGCAAGACTGCGAAAAATTACAAGGTGTAAGTGGGCTGAAATATTCATCTATTTGAGATCAGCTAGCGTATCTTTCAAGTAGATTTCAGTGTTTCGCTCTACAATAAATCTACATGAAATAAACTTTCGCTATACGGAAATGGATTTAGCAGATATACGCGCGGAAAAAAATAAATTTGTTTTCTCCAACCATTACCACGTAAGACTTGATTTTTAATATTTCAACATTATACACATTTAAACATATGTAAGATTAAAATTTATATTAAATACGTAAGAAAAAGAATTATATTATACTCATAATTCTTTATTGCAAAAGTTTGATCTACAAAAATTCTCTTCAATATTCTTTCTCTTCAATATTCTTAAGAAAATTTAAGGATTTGTGAATTATACATATACATAAAAGTAATTAATTGATATGTAAGCAAATAATAAACTAATTTGAAATTTTTAATCTTAATTTTTTTGTATAATCTTGGGCTAATTTTTATCTCCTAAATATAATTATCAAAGCGGATAATTTCAATATAAATAGCATATAATATAGTTACTTATATGATGACGTGATTGCGATTTCAACGGAACCATTTATTTTTAAAAGTTAAGACAAAACATATGTTATTTGTTAAAGACAATTTTTCAGATTATTGTGATTAATTCTTTATTATTTATTTGTAAATAATAAAAATATTATATAAAAAATAAAGTCATGCGAAAATGAACAAGCTGTAATTGGACAATTATAGACTTGTACTTATAATTAGTGTAAATTAAACATATTAGGGACAATGTCTTTAGTATGGTAAATGATTTCGATGACATAATAGAACAAAATAAAGTCAGTAAGTGAAGAAAAAAGAAATTAATGACATATTTCTCTTTGTTATATAATATAAATGTAAGGGTATGTGTGGATAGTTTAACAAGACACTTTTTTTGTAAATTAATGTTAGACATATTTAAATTGAACGATGGGTAGAGGTATCTGTTAATTATAGCTTCATGGCAGTTTTTGTTATATATTATGAACAATTATAATACCGAGTGCCTTTGCATATTTATGCCTTCAATAACTTTTCCGACTTGTGCATACATTTTATGCAAAATATTAACAGCTTTAACATTTTCATTCATAAGAAACTCAATCAATGTACACAATGAATTTGAACAATGCATTGGGCAATGAAATGCTTTATTCGTAAATTGCAACAACAGAAACAAGTACTGCTACGAGGCCACAACTATGTATAGAAGTTAACAAATATTTCACTTGTCACTCAATGTAAATATGTCTATCATTGATTTTTCACACAAAAAAGTCTTGTTCATATTTAAACTACCCTTGTATAATAAAGAATATTTGTATAAATATACAATAAAAAGAAATATTCCAGATAGGAGTTTATAAATGACCTAATGTTAATTCAATGTCGGAAACTGAAATTTCAATACTGTAGGATATTGTATGCCAATATTGATTCAGTATTGAGATGTTAAGTCTGGCGCAGTATCGATTGTCAATATCTATATTAGAATTCGATGTTTTCTTCAATATCATTTTGTATGCCACCCCAGTTAATTAACAATATAGGGCCAATAACTTTCAGCAGTGCTCTCTCTCTCTCTCTCTCTCTCTCTCTCTCTCTCTCTCTCTCTCCCTCCCCTCCCTCTCTCTCTATAAAAACCCGCTTGGCAAGAATTCTTCGCGGATTCAAGATTTAAAGAGTTCAACGGACTTGCATCA
>Ga0157363_1003335_pt1 | contig 14498 bp, 10 predicted proteins | sample AttsexASBM1_FD_111477 | JGI IMG/M metagenome (GOLD analysis project Ga0157363, IMG submission 111477) | Fungus gardens microbial communities from leaf cutter ant in Ribeirão Preto, State of São Paulo, Brazil - Atta sexdens ASBM1 | ecosystem: Host-associated > Fungi > Mycelium > Unclassified ...
ATAATTTTTAAAAAGTCAGATAAATTTGGTTGGTCTATTTTCAATAAGAAATTATAAGAAAAACTTGCTAGTGTAATCGCGGTAATTTAAATTGAAATTACTGTTATTTCGATTTCTTTTTTCTCATAATTTCTCTGTCTTTGCGACGCCAACAATAGTTGGCCCCGTTAATCGTTCACTGGCGCAATCATGATGCGTATCTCGCTCTGACAACTGAAAACGTGATCTTCACGGGAATTAGGCGTACCTAATTATAGCCTAACAATACGCCATGATCGTAATTAAAGAGTTATACTGTTTTAAATGTGATTTATTATACGTCAATTTATACGAACGTTATAAATTTCATATAAAAAAAAATCATGGCAGTATCGTTTCCTGCCATGAAATGATTAAAACTTGTTCGTCAAATTAAATTAAGCAAACAAAATTACATTAAACATACGTTTCGCAGAATCAACATTGAGAATCAACTAACATATGATACACAGTCGCGCGTTTCTGGACCCCGACACACGCGACTATCTTTTCATGGGTGTCCGGTACTTTGCGTGTCTTCTTCAGAAAATTACTTCTCTCCGTAGGTTAATGTGTGACCGGTCAGGATATAGTAGGGCCAGGGTGAACAGGATATGACCTCCCTACAAAGTGTCCCTTCGTCGTCGCGAATCTGCTATACATGCCAAAATGAGCCCACTTTGACTGTTCAACCACTATTGCAAGTCGAGTCTCGACCGCTCATCTCGGAAATTACTTCCGCCATGACATTGTCGTTGTCGTCCACTTTCGTCACGTATGCAAAGGACTCCATCACGGAGCAAGTTCGTTGAAGGAAGTCGCTCCCTTTGCTGGGCAATATTTGCCATTATTCTTTCGTTCCCAGTCACTAAAGGCAATATGCGGCAACACTCTGCCAGTTTATTTTTTCTCCTAGTTGCAAGGCAAGCTCGTTGCATTTGCATGCATAAAATACGTCTTGCGCTTTTACATCGGTATAAAAAACACAGGATCGGGCATAAATTATAAAAAAAAAAGAATAAACTCAAATCAGTTAGAAAAGTTATACTAGTTATTAAGTTATACTATAATAGTTATTTTATTGAAAGGATAGTTAAAAGCGAATAAATCACACTTGGAGTGGTTCCACCCAAACCGACCTTGGACTAAGTCTCGTTAGAATTCTGAACGATCTCGCAGAAACCTGGCGGCAATGGGATCGTTCCTCGAAGGTGTCTGCAAGATTTCAAGGGCGGAGCTTGGAGCGCGCGGCTCGATCGCGCTTCTCCCGCGAAACCGGTCGTTATCCAGCGGTTATTGATTGACTCTCGTTAGCGCCGGCTATTTGTTTTGTCAAGTGTGAGAACCGGAACTTTCTACCTTTGCATTTGGCTGTATATGTAATTTTAGGAATTTTTCTTTATAATTATCTTATTCTCTCGATGTTAAAATCGTTCTTTATTGTTCCTCATATATTTTGCTGATATTTTTACAAGGGTACTTAGAATTAAACGTAAGAATAACACACGTGTGCGCATAGATGAAACAATTGATGAACGTTATGGGGAAGTAATAACGACTGGAAGACGTTGGACTATGAAAGGAAGAGCGTGGCAGAGGAGCGATTTGTGGAGGGCAACGGGCATGACTATGGCAACAATGGCATACAGGAATCTGTCAATCCACATACATGTCTTCCATGAAGGCGGCTTCCTTCTTGAATCGCATAGAGGGCATCCGGACGCCGCATCACGGCTAATGACATGCATCACGACTTTTCTCGTACGCGACGTTCGAAAACCGAACGAATACGGCGACGTACCGTTCACGTCTCGCTCCTCGTCGGCCGAAGCTTTCAGGTATATCACATAAACCCGGTCGCCCTTCTTCCTGCTCGGGTATGATTAATATAAAATAAATGATTGCGCCCGGCATCCGGTCTCACAGAGCCGGCCGAGTGGATTCCTGCGTTGGCCCCCTCCTCGCCTCTTTTATTCTTTTCACGATCATTCCGCGTAATTTGTCGGTCAAGTCACCACGGCTAGTTTCATGTCATTTCATGGTTATTGTCCAAGCGAATTGTCGAAGAGCACACTTCCGATCTGCCAGCCGATTCGTTGCAATTGCACTTTTTTGCGAGCGAATTTGCTTCGACAGTCGTAACCGTTCAGTGGATAAGTAGACGAACAGATATATGGCTTATTATACGAAGATATTTTATGAAAAAACGTCAAAACGTATTGTCTTTGTCGATTTTAATAATGATGATCGTTGCTTATAATAACTTTTAAAGTAATTATTAAGAAATATACCTTTACATATTTTTTGCGCTTTTCGCAAATGTTAGCAATTTGTCAAAGATAAAATAATAATTTTAATTAATTTCTTATTCCTCGATGCTATAATTTTTATGTTATTTCAACACAAAGTGAAAGTTGTCCTTAGAAAGGACTCTCCTTTCCGAAAAAAATCAAATAAACTCGTTACATGATATCCGTTGTACCAATTCAAAGGAAGACGTGCAGACACGAATAACGAATTTCCAATGACAGGAAATCCTTTTTCCCTCGCAACCCGTGTAGTCGTTGAGGGATCCTCTCGTAATGGTGGAACGGGGAAGGAAATGGCGTGATTGGAAAACGTGCAAAGGTTGGCTGGCTCGTGTCTAGACCGGAGTTTCGGAGGGCCTGGCTAGGGCGAAAAGATACCGCCGTGAGGGAAGGAGTGAAGAAGACGAAGAGATCTCCCGAAGGAGTTCTCTTTACCCTCGCGACCTCAAACCGAACGGTGGTGGTTGTAGATCCCTAAAAAACGGATTTACAACCTGTTGCTGGCGCCACTTAAAGATTCCCCTCGATATTGAAAGAATATCCGAAAAGGAGGGTGACGCACCATTCCCGTCGATACCTGTTTCTCAATACCATGTAAATGTAAAAGTCCGGATATCAAGAAAGAGGTCGGTAGACCTTTAGAGGAGATAGAAGAAAATGAAGGAGAGAATTTTCGGCTTTATCGCGTTAGATTTTTGTTACAGTTTGATAAATTTTTGTAATGTTTAAGAGTCAATAAGTGAATAGCGCAATATGAAATTGTGCAAGATAACTTTCAATTATTATGTCCGAAGCAAGAATTTAGTCTCTTTAAAAATAAATATATAATATTACAATTATATTAATTGATTACGTAACAATAGTATTTATATTGTTGTGTATATACATTTCTGTATATACATTACTTATTATTTTTTAATGAATATTGATATAGCGAATAAAAATGATAATTAAATCGTAAAAATTCCATGAAAACATCATTTATCCATGAAAAAGAATGTTTATTTTTCCACGTGCCTCATGATAGGATCAATTATTTACGCAATGACTTTTGGGCGATTAATCGCGGCGCTGCGGAAAAACGCTTTATCAGCACCCCGATATGTCGACATTGGCGCGAGAATTACCGGCGCGACGAATAGCTATACGAAGCGAACGGCCACGCGTCAATTAACCGCACAGCTCGATGAACAGTAGCACCACGTATATCCGCCAATAAATCAGGTAAACGGAATATTTCCCTGATTTCCGACGCGTCGTTCATCTTTGAACAGGATCGGTGGTGTAACTGCATCCACGCGTGTAATTCTCGCCTCCAGCTTGTCAATGGAGCGGCGACGAGGGGGTGACTCGAGTACGCGCCGTACGTAACGGGGTAGAATGTGTAACGGCAACAGCAACAGCGGTGGCAGCGCCGGCTCGATTTTGCTATTCATTAGAGCCGTCAGTGGGTAAACAAACGGTGGGTATTCGCGTGTACGGATATGTGATTAACGTGGAGGCTCCGCGTAACCGCCTCGATATCACGAGAGAGCGGGGTTGAACCGCGCGCACCGCACACATCAGCGCACCACCCCCGTTGGGCATCCCAAGCGCACGTTTCCCACGAGGACGTATTCCCGACACTTTGGATGATTCCCATCAATTGGTTGGATTCAGAATAATGCGAACGGCATTCAGAAATTGAACGACTTTCGAGTTTAATTGGCGTATCGATTTCTTAAGAACTGTTTATTCGGCAAGAAAATATACGCTTCCATCATATCCTGAGAGATAAGATATTATCTCTGTATATATATATATATATATATATATATATATATATATATTGTGTACAATTTGCAACGTTAACAGGAATAATATTAAATTTTTTAAATATTAATAAACAGTATTTTGCATATTTTATCGAATACATTGTTACTCTTACTTGTTTGGTAAATATCAATTTCATGGAAAATATATAAAGTTTTATTAATCTCTCTCTCTTTGATAAATTTTTCACGATCAGTCATGTTCAAAATTGATTTAAAAGGAAAATACACAAGGAAGGTATGCGCAGTTTCATGCTTTAATGTAGTCATTGAAATTTTACAAGATGCGTAGACAAAGAATAATCGTAGTATTCCCATATTAGCATTAAGAGTGCTTTTAATTCGTGCAATTAATAGCGCCGTAGACTATCGTGCCTATCTAAACCAATTAGCGGCGCTTTCGCGTAGAGATATCGCGTTTTCGGTCACTGCCCAAAAACAAAAGATATCGCATACTACGAAGCGATCATCATCAGCATATCATCTCGTGGTATATTACGCGGCAAGAGGTTATTATCAATGGAATTCTCACAGAGAAATGTACTTTATAACAATAACAACACGAGCATCTAGCCTTACGGAAGGAACACATAAAGTACAATTCTCACGTAGATATTTTTCATCCTAATCCAATTCAAAGGAGACTCGTGAAAGATATTTTAATTCTTTCGATGTCTTTTAGATATCTTTTGTGCTATTGTATCGTCCAGGAATATCTCTTACAAACGCGTGTGCCGGCGTGAAGCCATAATTTATTCTTTTCACAAACGTAGTGTTAATGTACAGAAATTATAACAAAAAAAAACGATGGAATCGTTTATATTTCTCAAAGCATTTCTCTTTCGATTCATCCTTTCCACATATTCTCTCTTTGCCGGCGTGCAGTCTGTATTTTTGCTCGATATCGGGAAACACGTTCGGGACGGTTTGCAACCATCGTTCCCTCGGGAAGCTATCGGCTCGCGTATCGAGAGGAGGGCGAGTGGATTCGGGTAAAGGGGGTGGCGACAGAGGGGGAGGGCACATGCAACAAGTAGTTCGGTTTTCAAAGCCCATTGAAATTGATGGCTTTCCCATACCATGACAAACTCTCTCTCCTTCCCCCTCCCCTCTCTCTCTCTCTCTCTCTCTCTCTCTTTTTCTCTATCTCTCTCCGGAGCTTCGCTCTCGCGGACAAGCTTACAATACACCGAAGCTTTTATCGATATTGCAGCAGGATGGAAAGAGAGACCGATGCGAGAGTGGAACGAGCACGGAAAGTCGATGGCGGGGAACGTGGGAGCTTACGGCTTTTATTACTGCATTTTCACCTTGTCACGGCTTCTCGCTTCGACACTCTTTACAAGCTATCGAACGTCAAGCTATTTGCCTCCCCTTCGCACTCGCTTCGTTATACACATCTCTCTGATCCGCTTGCGTGATCCACTATATAACTTCCTGCGTGTACATCCGATTGAATTATTTGTAACTTCATCAATAAATTACCGAGAAGCAACACGTAAAAACGGGAATATTTTTCTGATCATTTAATAATAATGGTATTAATAATGGTATTAATAACAGTTGTAATTTTATTGAAAACATTTCTTTCTCTCTCTCTCTCACACATATATATTCGCTCATTTGCTCATTATCCAGATTTTCTTATTCGTTATCGTATCTTGTATGGGTCAATTAAAATTGTTTCTTTGCAAATTTTGCAATACATTCATGCTACAAATATGTAATTACAAAAAAGATTAAGTGTAATTTGTCATATTGTAACGCGGAAGTTTCGTGTTTTCAATTCATGTCAAGCAATAATAATTGGTCCGTCTAATAGGTAGATCTTAATTACTTTAATTAAGTTGTGAGAGATGGTAGTTTTTACTGACTTTATTAATGATGCACAACTATCATGTTCCCACATCTCGAGATTCTTATTGCTTGCTTTTCTTACTTCCATACTTTTTATTTTACTTCGAAAATGTTTGCTATTATTGTTTTTCTTCTTTGTATTTTTTAAATATTTATATACAATTTATTGCATTATATTGGTACAAGCTAATTATAAAAATTAACTTTTATTCATATTTTATACATTGAAAGAAAAGATTGGCTGAGTGTATGGCATAGTTTTTAATTGACTGCTGCAATCAAAAATTAGCTGCTGCAGCTAATTAAAAAATGCCATATTTTACCATCTAATTTGCTATAGCAGCCCATCTTTTCTTTTTCAGTGTATAAGTTTTCTTGATGGATCGCGTCTAAATGACGCAATTGATCTATTTCGTGACTGCTATAGTTCAATCACATGATAAACGCAACTGTCTAGTTAAACATTAATTTAGCATGTATTGCTGTAACGATTAGTATTCATAATTTATATTAAATTATAAGGTTTCACTAAGATTATGATGGAACGATGTATTAATTCGTTCACGCGCTATCACCATGGAAAAAGGCGCTAGCTTGCTCATAATCCAGCATGGAAGCATGTGTTTGAGGCGGGAGAGATATATAAATGAACGAAATGATGCGCGGTTAGTTTCGCGCTGCTTACAAATTATCGTCGTAGTATCCTATAAACAACGTATATCTAAGCGTACATTTTAGCGCGGCGCTTAGGCAAGTACGACTCGATCCTCGTCAGGATTCTTACAGCCGATATTACGTCTCGCCTCGGGGAGTATTCGATATGTGCAGTGGTTCGCAAGTTACGACAACACAGAATATTTTAATCATTTATTTCAGATCATAAGAATAACACGAATAACAGATTTGAACAAGTGTCGAGTAGTTTTTTTTATTGCATTAATGCAGTTAATAAAAAATATCCCCGAATAAAATAAAAGTATATAGATTTTCTTGTAACGTTTTGCTTAAGTATTGTACTTTGGAACAGTTCTGCTTCTTCATCAATCCTGAATATTGTATTCACATTTTTTTATTATATAAATTTTTGATTTTTTTTTCTTGTCCCGCGTATGATAGATCAGTATCATTATTTGCAAGACAGGTGAATTTTCCCCAAACTTTTGTATCGCGTTCGATACTTCTTGTCTTCTCAACCATAACTGATTGAGTAACGACGATGCATCGATCCGGGTTCGTTGCGCCGCGATAGCGATAGCAATCGGCATCATTGCGGAAGCGACGTTATCTCTTCGCATCAAGAAAAGCAGCGATGGCAGGAGAGAGGCGCGACCAGGTGAGCGCGGAGCACCTCGGTGTAATACGTTTATAATGATAAGTTGTCATTACTTGAAGTACAAAGTGAAAGAGGAAGAGAGAGAGAGAGAGAGAGAAAGAAAGATAGAAATGAGAGACGAGGCGGGGATCAGGGGAAAAGAGAGGATAAGGGAGGCGGGAAGAGACCAAGAGAAATGATGATCTCGCCGCTGCGGGCTAGGTAATAGCTGGCGGTCGAAGCAGCACGATTATTGATTAGTTCGGAGGCCCGATCGGTGCCGGTGATCCATCACAGATGTGAGGCCCACTACGCCGATTTTCTCTCCCTCTTTCTCTCTCTTTCTTTCGTGTGTGTTGCACCCGCCTCCCGTATGGATCCCAAGACGTACGCACGGGGCGCCGCAGCGAAAGAATGGTCTTTAAAAACGCATTACCGAACCTTGTGCAGATCCTTCACTTTCCCTTCTCCCGCTCGCCGATCCTGCTCCGTCACTGCGACGCATCGTGTCTCAGCCAATCAGGCCGATAGATTCGAGACCGACCGATCGTACAGACCATTCAATTATTTTGCAATCAGCGATCCACGAACCTGGGCGCGGATCTTCGTGCCTGAGGATCGAGCCAGTCGAAAGTCATTTGACTGCACGCCCGTCCGATCGTCGGTCAGCGTTCTTAATTACTTCTGTCTCTCCTTTGAACCTCTCCGTTTATGTTATCGGTATCAAGAGATTCTTTGCAATTATACAACTTGATTATTTATTTCATATATTTTTTCATTGTTATGAATTATGCGCGAAAAATTATTGTTAACTTTTTTTTTATGTTTTACCTTATTATTCAGTTCATTGATTGACAATTTAAAAGTTGTATTACATTCTGTTCATTCCGTCTATAAAATGAATTAGCTTTTGAAATCTATTCTCATCTACGTTAATATATTCGCGCACTGTGTTCATTTCATATAATTTACGATTTCCTCATAAAATCTCTTCTAACGGTACGACAGTTCACCTGCAACATTTTTTATTCGCGCTGTACAATTCATTTTCTAAAGGCAGCCTGTAATATTTTACACAGCGATTCGCTCGGGGCAATTTTCCACCGTCGAGTATCTCCGTACCGAACATGCAACTTTTTCTACTCGCGAGCCGACGCGAGCGGACTCGCTTCGAGATTCATCAAATTTTGTAGGAGCTTGCAGAGCTATCCGCCACCCTCTGAACGCTATCAAAGTGGCATTCTTTAACTGATTGTCCCCCGGAGGTACGTCGGATCGTTCCACGCTCTCGAACTTTTACGATAATCAACTGGAAATAACTTCGTAACTTTATTACGGGTCTCCCGAAGCAGCCCGAGAGAGTCGGAATGCTAATAAAAAATCGAGCGTACCTAGGCGGATTTTATGTCCGAATTTGATCTTCGACGTCGCTCGAGAGAGACGGTGGCTCGGGATTCGCATTACTACGGAGGCATTATGATTAATACAGAGCAGAAATGACGAATGGGAACGATAATGGAGAGCTTTATAACTTTTTGAAACGCACTCGAGATAACTTGTCAGAAAATTTATGAAGAATATCGGAAAGTATTTTTCCATATAAATATTCCAAATAGCTTGATAAATAATGTTATAAATGATATATACGAAATATTATTTAATTTAATGATAGAAAAATTAAAAATCTGTTATCGAATTCGCTATGCGTCGCAAAGGAGTGATAACATACAAGAGCACAGATGAAGATTTAAAAACTGTATATTCAAAGAATCGCTCGATTATATCGACATCAACTGCTTGGCGCGCATTCCTAACGTTCAGTCATTTGGTGGCGCCGTAGAATTATAATTTCATCAAATTGACATTAGGCCTCCAACCGCGTCGATTTTCGGAGAGCCGATGATTAGCAGGCGAATGAATGCGAGCTCGTGGCGGACTTGTCATTATCGACGTTACCGAACACATTCACGTCATTTACCAAGTTTCCCGTGTTCGAATTCGACTCCCCGTCCCTGGAGGAGATCTGGACGTCGATTTCTCGCATGGTAATCACCCGTGTCGCCCCTTTCTTTCCTACGTCCTTCGTTCTTCTTCTTGTTCTACCCTTTTGGGTTACTCCGGTGAGGGGATCGGGGAAACGAGAAATTACGAGTCGGTGCATGATCGCACGAATCGGATGCCCCGAAGGTTCGGTCTGCTACGCATTCTCATTAGCGTCGTCATTAAGTTCTTTGTCGTTCTGCGAGCGCACTCGCTATTAAAACGACAATGACCGACGCGATTAGCGTCGCACTACCGACTAGATTTTTCGTGTTACATACAAGACGCATTTATTATACGCATTTCGTTCTGTCTTGCTCGAAAACCGTCCTATTCTGCCATTTCTTTGATATCTGCATAAATAAAATCTACATTTATTCAGAACTGGTGAAATTTTGTGATAGATATATTGATAAAACTTTGAAATTGTGAGATAAATTTGTGCTATAGCATCTTATAATTTTGTCACATAACAATTTAATTATAGTATTATATTTGTGCATCAGAGAATTAATTATTAATGTAATTAAATCATTAAAATTATAATAAATGTAACGATAAAATAACAATATTACGTGAGAAGCCATAATCTAGATGAATCTTAAAAAAGTTAACAAGAAATATTAACTAAAACATGATACGGGGTAATGAATTAATACGAGAGATCGATTACAGTTATTTCACCATTGCTATCTGCCTGCAAAAGTTTTGAGACACAATAGGTTTTAAAGCGTGAGTCACTCGCGTGCACGAGGCGACTACGATACGTTCCTTGCCCGACGTTGATAATCAAATTCGTCGTGGGATGACGAATCGACCAATTAAAACCCGATCGTTCGTCACGATAAGGACGACTGGTCGATGAACCGCCTTGCCATATTACAGTATAGCGTTGACTTTAAAATGATAAGCACGGCCATTTAATACACGAAGACGCGCACTACGTGATTATGAATAAACGGTCTCGAACATTTTTATTACTATTATTAAATTTTTTTAAAGTAATTGTCGATACCATAATACTTTGACCTAGTGATTTTTTTGAACATGAAACACTAAATGAAATATACTTTTTATTATTATATTTGTCTCTCATATAAACAGTAAATAATAAATTTAATTAATTTTTTTTGGACAAAACAAGACACTAATTACTAATGAAAATTTAATCAATAAGGATGTGAATTTTAATAATCTTAACTCTTCTTTCAAAGCGTTATTGTAGTTTTTCTTTCTAAATGATGCATCGACAATAATTCTTCCGAATGACAATTATATATCCATTAGTGATTTCGACTCGACCCTTCAAATTTCTAATAATCGTCTGCAAGCCATAAGTCTCACAGATCCTCTAATTCTTAGCCATTAAAAGGGAAACCGGGAATTCGTGAAACCGTTACTTCACGTTCACGAACCATCAAAGTACTTTCGGAAATCTCCAGCAAGAAAAAACTAAGCATTTAATAGTCAATATTCTACGTTTTTATTATTTGAAACATGCGTAGTGCAAAGTAAACGTACAAATAACCATAAAAAAAGTTTGTGTGCCAATTTTTATAAATCTCGATATATGTATAAGCATGGCGATAAATTAATATAAAATATTTAAATGTATATATATATATATATATATATATATATATAAAATATTAATGATTTTTAATTTTTATTAATAATCTCTTAAAAAGACATCGTACAGCTTAGAGTATTTTCTCGAAATTTCATATACATTCTTGTATATACTTAATATAACAATGTGCAGATGAAGATATTCTTACCTAAGCTATGCTTTACACACTAAATCGAAATAAAATTATACAAGAGAATTTACTGTGTTACAACTGATATCCTCTCTCTTTCTGTTTCTCTCTCTCTCTCTCTCTCTCTCTCTCTTTCTCTCTCTCTCTTTCTCCCTCCACTAACTAAATATTCTCTTGCAGCGATATCTTCCTAAACGACCTTACGCAAGACCGCGCAACGACCGAACCATAAATTACATTATCGCATTTTCGCAAGTACGTAAAAGTCGATCTTCGGGGCCAGATCAATCGAGCCGTGGCCAACAAGAGGCCATAACGTAGAGCGTTCGCCCGGGCGCTTCGCACTTTTAATTATCGGCCGCAATCATCAATCAATTTCGTCTTTCCGCGAAGACCGGGCCGCCTCTGTCGCCGGGCGTTTTTGCCTTCTGGCGTGGTTACCGCTCTCCATCGATTTATCCTGGCCGTTACATTCTGCGCTAATCCATCGGTCATTAAGACCGCCCGATCGTTACACGCATGATAGTTCTCATCGACTCGACTTCCCTCCGTCCTTTTGCGTGATCGATATTTATTTCACATTCGATACGCGTCATCAAACATCGATGCCGAAGAGTCAGTTTTGATGAGATATTTCATATATTTATATACCGATGAAGTCATTACATAAAATCTTAAGTGAAATCGGGTTTAGTTGAGTTAAGAGTTAAATTAGTATGTTGCTCACAATTTATAATGTCTGCGTAAATCTATCAACTGTTTACAACTATGAGTCCTTTTCAAAAGGACTGATTTCTACTTGATTGATGATACAATTTGATAAAAAATGTGGAGAATTATAATTAAAATACTTCTATACTATAAGATAAAAAATATCACGATGAGAAAGGAAAGGAATTATAATTAAATTCGCGATCTTTCATACGCGACAGTAGCGTTTTTAGATTTTATATATATTATAGATAAGTAGATAAAGAAACTTCATTGTAAAATAAGTGAGGATACGAAAAAAGAAAAATACATAAAGTTACATTATGTTTCTGTAAAATCCATACTATAGGTTGATTATTAATATCGCTATGTACAAATGCCGATACGTGGCGCCTCGCCTACCGGCAGCGGCTACCTCTCAAACTAAGGGAAAGCTCTAGACATTGTTCCGTCGCGAAGTGGTTAAGAAAATTTATATTTTTTTTCAAATACCTTTACGATTTTTTTCTCGATATAATATATTAATTTCGCCATAAAATAATATAATTCAATAATATAAGTCATGATAATAAGCGATAACATAAATAAGAAGTAATCTAATTTACAATATTACAATGTAAAATGTTAGAAAATAACAGTTTAAGAAAAAATTATAAAAAAATTAAAGCTAAAAATCTTTCTGTATTTTTAAGATGTATATTTTAATAAAATTGCAAGTGAATACAGTATGCCAATAAATCAAAAGAATAATTCATATTAATATAATATTTTATTTCTGAAAAAATCTTGCATAAAAGTTAAATTATATAAGAATGCTGGGAAAAATTGGGGTTTCGGTAAATTAATAGGCAATTATTCGCAGAATAACGAGCGCAATTCTTAAGCATTGCTAAAAAAAGCGGTAGCATTTTGCCGACGCCAGATGATTTCACAGCGTGCTCTGCGTGCGTGAAACGAGCAACGTCTAAGAATCCGCGATATGCGCAACGCCGGGTGCGTTATCGCTCCAGAAAATGCCGACGTAGAAAAAAGTAGTAAGCACGGCGGAGCCTAACGGCGGAACTGGCGGGAGGGACAAAGGACGTCGACGGGTGAAGGTAGTTTCCGTCATTTATCGGTGAGAGATGACTGCGGATAAGTGCTGCGGAACGCGTTGCCGGGGAGATAATGTTTTGCGGCAACAGGTGAGGCAGGTGCTCGACCTGAATGCCGTGCTATGCACACGTCTAATAACCTGGATCTATGGATCAGGTGTGCTGATTTGTTTAAAGTTACCAAGAGATAATAATTATCGACAAATTAGGATGATCCTTTGATCGTCGAAAAAGAATCATTTTGATCATTTTGTCAATATCCATTCAGTAAAAGTAAAACATTCCGTGATAGTATCACTTTCAAAAATGGAAATAAGCTTATAGTAAGTAGGTTTAGTAAATGTTCATTCTGAAGATCATTATCCTAAACATTAATTGAGGTCTTATAATTTTCCCTTAGCTGTAATAACCTAAGTAACAAATTGATGTTATTTGTCATTTTGATGTCACAATATCTATGCTGATGTCATTTGATATTATTTTAACATTAAAATATTGACAAATAATATTTGCTTTCTACTGAGTTAGAACAGTATTTTCTTTATCATGATTCATTATTGTTCTAATTTGGGACTAAATTAGGGGATTAATGTAGTTTTCGATAGAAAAGTCATAAGTACATATTCATTCCTTTTCATTTATTTAACGATTCACTTATTATTATCAATTTAACAGGACGTTTTATATGACATATATTTAAATTTTATCGATCGCATTATCATTTACGTACACGCGAACTCATCATTGCGTTACGTATTTTCGTAACCACGAGCCCCAACAAATTAACGTGTATCCCATAGCACTTAATAATTCTCACCCCCTAACGAGTGAGGTTCCGAAAGGAAAGAAGACGATCGTGGGATGGCGAAGAGAAGTCGAAGAGCGATTATCGAAACTTTACGATGCCGCGACGCGAGTCGACCCAGAAGACTTTCTTGCGCACGATTCTCATGGACCACCTTACTCCCCGGTCCTCACCTCACGCAGTTCGAAGTAATCAAGAGCCTATAATTTAGCCCTGATCGAAACGTAGGAGCTAACGAACAAAAACGATCTTGGTTTTTCGTGTTAAAAATCATTATACGAAGACGATTGCGCCGACATCGATGCCAGTCCGTTCTTGTCTTCTTTCTGAGTGTATTAACGATCAAGCGATTCCGCAGAAGAACAATTTATAAAGCATAAACTTTCTCGATCATCGCGTAATTATCGTGCGATAAAATTCACTCTAACAATTTAGATTCGATGTCGAGAAGACGAAGATGACGATTACTCAGTGGCGTCACTTGTTAACCGTCGAAAGTCGGAGCAGATATAACAGGGAGATAAATTTCGGCTTTGTCTCTAATTCTTGTCGAATTGTGATCTCGTTAGTTAAATTAGATCGTAAAGTTTTTGTCGAAGCAAAATTTTCGTCATCAAAATCAATTCGAAGAAAGTCTACTTTGTAACGTAGATTCAACACAATATAGATATCGCTCTTTTCTCTCTATCAGCCTTTTATTCTTAATTACATATTTTTATTTTTTCTGTAAAAATTTAATTCCTATTAATAGATTGTATGAATTATATTTAATAATTTGCAT
>Ga0157363_1003336_pt1 | contig 14495 bp, 8 predicted proteins | sample AttsexASBM1_FD_111477 | JGI IMG/M metagenome (GOLD analysis project Ga0157363, IMG submission 111477) | Fungus gardens microbial communities from leaf cutter ant in Ribeirão Preto, State of São Paulo, Brazil - Atta sexdens ASBM1 | ecosystem: Host-associated > Fungi > Mycelium > Unclassified ...
AATACTTTTAAAGTGCGACGAGTGCGTAATACTTTCAATATGGTTTCAATGATATTCGAAATTGTTTAAGTATAAAAGAACAATTCTTTTATGACAAGATTTACCGCGATTCGAAAATTCGTTAATATTTGAGAAAAACTGCAGTACCCTATGACTATTCTCGCGAAAGCGTTATAGCTTTTTAATACGGTAATGATCGATTATTGGAAAATGTTTATTTTAGGAAAACACCTGATAAGAGCGAACCTATTGAAATTCACATCTCGCACATATTTAATAAGTATACAGGTATAATAAAGTCGCAAAAAAAAAAGAAAAAAAAGAAGTGTTGAATGAAAGCTTACTGTTAAAGACGAGTAGCTTCCGCGTGGAACCAAGCCGCTTGATGGGTGACTTGACGCCGTCGATCTCCTCCTCGTCCATGATCCCGCGCGCGCCGGCGACGGCAATGTGCGGACCTTGATTTCCTCGGCCTCGGGCTTTCTCTTTCTCTTTCTCACGGGCAAACGGCCAAACGCGCCCGCTCGCGTGCACCGTACGCACTCACACGCACTTGCGTAGCTTATATACGACAATATGACGCGACGCTACACTACGCGACGCAATACATACATAACGCGCGCACGCTGCCAGTTGCGCGTTCTTTCTATTGCCGCGCGCGAACGACAAACGGAAGCCAAACCGAAGGTAGATGCGAAACGCGCGCGCGCGCGCGCGCGCGTGAGAGATGGGGAGAGAAAGAGAGAGAGAGAGAGAGACTCGCCACGTTCAGAGTTCAGAGTGTTCTCCCGAGCGCGAGCACACGACTCACACGAGGCGCTCCTTCACACAGCCGTGCCTCCACCGTGCCTGTGCGTCGGAACCGGTTTACGGTGAACGGCCGATCTGTCAGTCGGCCGTTAAATAGGAGAAAAGAGCCGAGTAAAATGCGACCGTTTTCGTATGGATATATATGGAATCCGATTCTTCAAACGTGCACTCGCGAATCGCGTTTATTCGCCGCGGTTCGTAGCGCTGCGCGAGCAACAATCGGCGAGAACGGTGGAGCGGAACCGATTACCGATCTATGATTACTCCGAAGTCGCGAGTTAGCCGAGCCTGTAGCCTACTTAATTACTTGGCTTCTTAGCTAGGCAGCTGGCAGCCTGGCAGGCGCCCGATCGAGACGTTACGCTCAATTCGACTGACTGAGATGACTGAGGTCGATCGCGATGAAGTACAGGCCGCACAAGAACGCCAAGTACGTTACTTGAACGGCTACTCGCCGCGTAATGTCTGCCTGTCGGTGTCGGTTCGCCGCCTTGGCTGTCCTCGAGGCGGTCGCGGCGTGGATATTCTTGGACGACGAACATATATTAAAGTCAACTTCGAAAGCTCTCCACCACTGCCGCCACCGCACCGGTGCCTGCCGCTCGAACGACATCGTCGTGTTCGGACAGAACGCGAGTCGCGTCTCGCTTTTCGTTGCCTGGCAACCAATAAAAAATAATTGCTGCGCTCGAGCGGTTCAAGTAACCGATGGAATCACTGCCGCCATCTCTTGAAGAACATCGTACTAAACTGTGAGCGATTGCTAAAAATTCATTTCATGGTCATGAAATTATCCCCACTATATCGATATTAAAATTGGTATTTGTAGTCGGTTCTTATTTTAAAATCGTTTCAAGTAATGTCTTACTGTTAATACAGCCTTCTGATTGATATTTTAAAATTGTACTTTCTTACGATCTTAAATTAAATATAAGATCCGATTATGAATACCGATCTAAGCGCGAAGTTTATTATTTGAGATGAATCTGTCACACGTTTTTTTATCGACAAGATATCCTTGTCATTTGAGAATGAATCTAATGTCAAATGTGAAAAAATGTAGAAAAATGAAGAGAAAACCATTAATAACTATCCATAAATAAAAAAACCCTATATCATGGCTAAATCAAATTTAGATTTCTAATTTCTCTTCTCTTGTTTTCTAATGTGTATCAATTATAATCATCTTATAATCTTGCTACATTGATTAAAAAACAGTTTACATACACGTCCACACGCGCACACGCAGCACAGGGTATTCGGTAAGGATCAATTAAAAAAAAAAAAAAAATATTTTTTTTTTTAATTAAATACACGAAGCAGATGTAAAAACTCTATATATTAAAATAAATGTTCTCAATAATAAAAAATCTATTTTGATAAAGCAGATAATATATCTTAAAATTTTTATCATTTTTATAAATTATATATATATATACACTATTTTTTTAATTAAAGACATAAGGGCAGATATCAAAACAATATCAAAATATTTTTTTGTTTGAAACTCAGTTTCAAAAATTTCTATGTAACTATAACGGTTTATATAACGGATTTTCTGCCTTTAAATTGGATTGTACATTTTTGCAATTATATGATATATACAAATATAAAATATTTAGCCTACAATTTTTTCTGTAATTACAATGTCATTGCGATCGCGATTGATAGAAAATAAATTATCATCGGAGTGATATTATTGTTAGTGATAAAATATCGAAAAACACTAGATTCACAGACACAATCATGAGAGAAACGTAGTTGCCGATCGAAAATCCTTATTAGATTCACAAACATTTGACATCTGACGTTTCGTGAAAACATTAACTTCATCATCCTCGAGTTTCCTTTTTGTGTTTTCATTCTCGCTCGATGTCGGCTTATTAATCTCCTGATATAAGTTTTGTGCGACGTGGAAGTCTACATGTTCGCTGAACTTTGTTATAGGTATCATTTGATTGCACTCAGCACATCGCTCTAGAGGCACCTTATACTTGTCCGAGTTGGTCTTAATTAGGAAATTATACAAGGGGCTACGCTTCTTGTCACTCTTGCCAACGAGTGCCTTGCTGGGTCTTCTTCTTCCCGTTTTCGGCAACTCCCAAGCAATCTTAATATTTTCCTGTTTCTTACCTCGCGATTTCATATACAATTTTGCTTCCTCCTGTAAATCGACTGGCAACAAAGATAGGATGTCTGAATCTATATCGTCCAAATCTGGGAATATTTCTTGTAATCGCATCAAAGGATCTCGTGCACAAGTTCTTTTGTTATTCTCCTCTGTAGGTTCTTCATTATTGCTATTTGCATGCATATGCATATGCCTTGTGGAAGGTGTTTCATAAACATTTACTTGTCTGCGTAAATCTATGTCGTAATCATCGATATTCTCGTCATTCACATTTTTTTCACTCGTATTAGACACAATCAATCGTTTTCTACACTTTGATTCTTCCATAGTATTGGTGCTTTCGTCAACATTATTATAACATTTTTTCTCCTCTGTCTTATATACATTCATAAAGAAAGAATTTTGAAAGTCGTTATTGTTTATTACCATACCTGATAGACGTTTGTTCTTTGTTCTAGTCTTGTTGCGCTCATTGCACACTTGGATTAGCTTGGAAACTCTTTTTGATGTAGGCGAATCCTCAGCGCTCGTATTTAAGTTAATGATTCTTTTGCTTCCCTTCATCATCCCTTCATTTTCAGTTTTTGTGATTGATTCTTTGACTTTCTGAGATTTCTGTCTTTTATTTTCCAATGAATAAACTTCTTTGCTATTGGAAGGCGTCTTTTCTTTCGCTTCTGAATTGGACATCGAGTTCATCGTATCGAGTTCAGTATCTCTATGTGAATTTAAAATAACGGTTTTCTCCTCGTCTTTTGGTTTGGTATTTTTAAAGAATTTTAAGAAGCTACCGCTCTCTTTCGATTGTACAAATTTAGTAACAGAAATGCCCATGAATGCTACCGGATACTGTGTAGACTTGGTGATAACGTCCACGCATTGATTCGCCATTTTCTCTGGTTTGTACGAGTTTAAGGCAAGCGAACGCGTTTGGGATATAGTACTTCTGTTTTGATAATAATGATAAGAGATTACGAGTAGTGTAGCACGTCGTTGATTCTCCACAAAATCCTCTTCAAGCCGTTCGCATACTTCCGCTGCCAGATCCCTGGCCCAGTGCTTCAACTAAACATGAAATATATACTTGTCGTGCAATCCGATAAACTATTTATAAATACGTGATATTTATATATTACGTGACTTTATATAATATTAGAAATTATTTTTTGATGATTTTACCACTTCTAATGAAGTAATAGCTTGCTTCCCAGGAAACTTTTTACACGCCCCAATGGACTTTGCTAATAACCTATTAGTGACAGGCTCGTCATCTATACCTCGAGCAATATTATATAGCCAGAATCTGAAGAAAATTAAAATTACGTTATTTTGAAAATTATGTTAGAAATGACAAATCATAAGTTATTATCATTGAAACTTTGCTCACGCAAACAAAAAGCTTCATATTTACCCTGTCTTTTCGTCAAAATGCTTTTTTAATTGTTCCAAAGAATATTGCAATAGGTCTCCCATAACTTTACAACCAAGAGACTTGACTACAACATCGCCAAACTTTCCACCGAAATTTCGGACCTTCTTCACTGGAAGCGTCGAATACAAGCTTGAAACAGCTGCTTCAGGTAAAATTGTTTGGCGATTTGGTTTATGTAATCCACATGCTAGTTTTGCTAATATCTATTAGTTGATCAGAACATCGGTTAATATGCAAATCATTAAAATATGGTACACAACAAAATACAGAGAATATAAAAAGGAGAAAATAAAATATTAGCCTTGTTCTGTGAAATTCCAGCAGAACATTTGAATCCGGTTTCTCTATATATACTATCTCTTATCTCCTCAACTATTATGCCAGCTACGGCAAGTCTCTGAGCTTGATCATCATGCAGTTCTTTAAAAGAGTCTAGTATCCAAGTCTGTAGCCCTTTACATCTTTCCTCTGGAATGATAATGTATTTGTTTGATACGCGCAACATCTAAATCGTTCACTTCGAGTGTCAGGAGTAACTTTTTACATTACCTTCGTCATTTTTATTAATTTCCGAATATCCTACAACATATGTATTTGCAAGAAATGATATTAGTTGTTTTGGAGAAACTTTAGATGCATCTATTCTCTTATCAACAATATCCGTAATGTCAAGATATGCCTCATCGACACTAGCACGCTCTATTACATTACAATGCTTTTTTATAACTTGAATAACCTCGCGGCCGGCTTTTCTATATCTGCGTGACACAAATTATTAAATTAATTAAATTGATAATGTACTCTGAATAATTTTTAATTATGCGTCTATGAAGACTTTGAAAAGACTTTGATATCAAAATAAGAAAAAATATCAAATTGAGTTATGAAATACAAACAATTAACATATTATGTCCATAAAAATCTATTCCAACTGCAAACTATTACCTAGATGTATCTGCTTTTCCACGAAGGCATGGTACACTGACTAGAACTATATCTGGACATTTTTCTTTAGCTTCTTTACCTCTCATATGCCTAGTTACTCCAAAGCTTCGTGCTTCATAATTAACTGCTATTATCCTGCAATTATATCAAATGTAACTGATATAATCATATCTAGTCCTAGAGTCAATAAATATAACACTTTTATACAAAAGAATTGAAATGAACCTATAAATCTTTTGGAGCTGAAGAAGACAGAATATGAGTACATTTTTATCAAGTTTTCAGGGTGGGGAGACATTCGAAACAGTTACCTTGAAGTTTAATTTGAAAACGGTGCGAGGTGACTGGATAAAATTAATAAATTCCGCTTACCCGCCCATCTCCCACTGATTATACTGGACAACAGCAAGGGGTTTTCCTTCATGTTGCGGTTGCAACTTGATTTCAACCTGACAAAAGAAGCAGTCCATGTCGATTAGAACAACGATCCTGTTATTCGAACTCATCATTTCGCTAGAATATTTATAAGACTGATCATGAGATTGATCAGCATAAGGTTAATTAAAAGTAAATTCTCTGCATACACCGATCTGACGGATCTGATATTTGCTTAAATCAGAGAGAAATCTGAGAGAGGACATGAAAACCTTTTTTCCGTAACCAAAATGTCTCCGCATACTACTGCCCTCTGAAGAAGTGAATGTAAACTACACAATATCTACATTTTTGCGATACTCCTGGTAGAAATAAATCGCTGAAATAATTAAAATCAAATAAAGTAATATAGATTTCAATAATTTTAGCGATTTGTTTCCATTAACAATGGCAAAAAAAATAGATATTGTTGTCTAGCTTACATCCACTTCTTCACAAGGCAGTAGTGCGCTGCCATGCATTTTACAAGAAAAAAGCCCTCGCAGGTCCTCTCTTAGATTTCTCTCCGGCCTAGTTTCCACCGGAGCTCGATCCGAATCAGAATGCAAGAACCAACCAGTCGAGTATTAACCGTCCCCTGTTAAGAGCTCCGCACAATCAAAGGAATAGAGAACAGAAAATAAGAATTTCAACCTATCAGAAATTGTTTGAATATATGATTTCTGATAGAAAGAAGATTGAAATTCTTATTCTCTGTTTTATTATGCGGAATCCCCTTACAGTCAAACGAGTAATGTTCGATTGTAATTGATTGAATCTTGTATTCTGATCCGGTTCGAACCTTCGGTGGAAACTAGGCCTCTTATAGCATACTGGAAACAATTAATTAAATTTGAGCCCAAATACACTTTTCTGCGTATATAATAATAGTAGCTACAACATAGTTTGATGTTAAGTTAGTTTTTTGTGCGGATGACCATGGATACATTTAAAACGACAACTCTTGTACCTGTTTGGTTTATATTTTTAGATCTAATGGAATATGCCAATCAGATGCAAGAGCTCAGTGAACACTCATCAGTGATTGGTCATACTTCTGGATGCATGCCCCATGACTTTCACCAGCACCATCTCGGTTGATCTCCACTGATCTCGGCTCTCGGCAGTCTCGACTCAAACCGCTCAAGTCAGGTATTAATCGTTGACACGTGCTCGTTTTAACTCGGAGCGTGACGGGGCTGCGTCGATTTTGGTGGTTAACATCGTTTAGGAAGACAAGGCTTATCATGGCAAAATTGGGTAAAATATTTCTGAAAGTCTTACGCAATGAATGGCAAAACGACAGGAAATAATTTCATGTTTAGTCTGCTTGCGCAGCAATCGGCAAAAAAGTCAAGTAGTTAATTTACGCGGTGTAAATACTATTAGTGCCGAGACAGAGACACTGTTGTGTCTCCTTCTTATTGGCGTCTGATTGTGGAACATTCAGCTTGATGCGAAACAGAAAAAAGAGATTTATTTTATTTTTACACATTATATTAATTATATGCACGCTGTTCATTTATAATTGACTATATTTTACGATAATTGTGAAAGAGTTGGGCTTCCTCATCGATTTTGATGAAATTAGACTTATTCGTCGCGTTTTTGCACGAAATGAACGAATCTGGCAGAAAAAGGTGTTACTCTGTCCTGTGAACCGAGATATTAAACATTAAAGTTGTCGATTGTTGAGGTTAGAAAATCTGTCAATCGTAAAATACTGCGGTGCGAGCATGCGTTGTGATTACATTTTCATGCTCTGTGACTTCATGCGCATGTGTTTTAGTAGATATTTTCCCTGTAATAAAGGGCATGCAACATTTAAACTGAATAAGAATAATCAAACAAATCAAGTGCAATAGTAAAAAATTAGGGTAATTATTTAGAGTATTCCTCATATAAAATCTTAATAAAAAACTGCTTTACAAATACAAATTCACTTTACAAACAGTACAAACACTACTTTAAGAACACAAATTCACTATTAATTTAAACTTTAAAAATACAAAGTGAATTTATGTTTGCAAAACAATGAATTTTTTTTTATTTTAAAAGTAACCACAATGCATGCTCACTGTGCTTACATGCCTGTGACCTGTGACTTGATGAGATTTTTTAATTTTAATAATCGTCTTTAATATTTAATATTTAAAACTTTAATGCTTAATATCTCACATCAGTTCGCAAGGCAGAGCGACACTTTTTCTGCCAGATTCGTTTATTTCGTACAAAAACGCATTGAATAAATTTCATCATCTAATTTCATCGAAATCGGTGAAGAAGAACATCTTCTTCTTATTCTTCTACTTACTTCTTTGTTGTAGGACACAATGACATGTCAAGTGACAGCGACAGTGGAGATGATTGGGAGGAAAATGGTGAAGATTACTATAATATTTTGTGCCTGTTTTGTATGGCAAATATGAACGGATTTCCTTCTGCATTGGACCATATTGAAATCTTTCACAAGTTTGACTTCTGTGATTTTATAAAGAAACATATTCATGACACTTACTCTTATATCAAATTAATCAATTTTGTTCGTCGCAAGGAGATTTTACCAGAACAACTGAATACATTAGACATAGAGGCTTGGGAAAAAGACGAGTATTTACGTCCTGTTGTGGAAGATGATCCATGGTTAATGTATGGCGAGTATAAAGAAGCAAGGCTATTATTTTATTGATGGCATTATATTTTCCAAAATTTATAATTCTGGGCTTGGCATTCATGCCTATTGCCTTCTCTTTTTTTTTCTTTTTTTTTAGAAATAGAAAAAGATACACTGACTTGAGTCAATGCTCAGAATTACAAATATTGTATTGTGTTATGCAGATTATGCACTGAGTTGCAAATTTTATTATTTAATATAATGCAGACATTGAAGATCTTATCAAAATTAAGGATGTGAATGAAGAAAGAGGTGTAAAACAGATGCATAGTGATAACAGTGTGACTTTATCAGAGACACAGTATGAAGATATGAAAAGAATTATCAGATCACTCAAATCTCAACTGAAGGAAAGTGAGACAACATGTTTTCTAATAAAGCAGGTATAGCTATTATAATTATTACACATATTTCCATAATGTATTTCCATAATATAGCATAATGTAACGAATAAAAATTGCTTTTTCAGCAAATGGAGGAGATGAAAGAAAAGGCTCAGAAGTTAATACTGGGTGATGATTTGGACGAAAGAGAAAAGAATGCTCAGGTTAATGCTCATAATTCTAACGCTGATGAAGGCTATTTCAATACATACAGTCACTTTGCTATACATCACGAAATGTTGAATGTAAGTTCTCTAACAGTACAAGACATCCTCAGAATGATTCTGACCATTCCACGAATATGTTGGGATATATTTAGGACAATATATTAAGATGAAAATTTCAAAATGTTTGGAAGAGCAAATGAGCACCTAAAAATATGCTAAATATTGTCAAAACATTCTAATCTGAGGTTTTAAAAATATCCATTTGTAATCCTTAGGATATATCTTTCTGATATCCTAAAATTGTTGCTAAATGGCGTTATTTATCCAGTTGACCATTTTAATCACTTTCAATCTATCTTATGTGTCTTGCGTTATGAAATATTTGATTAATTGCATTTATTTTGTTTTTTATTAAAAGGAATTCGATACCTTTTTTATGCATTTGGTGTATATTTTTTCTTTTTTAGGAGATTTTTTTTTAAGTTCCTTAATCTTTATTTGTTATTCCTTACTCATAAATTTATCCAACTCTAACTGAGATTACATTTCTTCAAAGTTCTTTTAAATTGATAATATTTATCTATGAAAAAGTGATAGAAATATATTTTATTAGGATAAAAAACGAACAGAGAGCTATCGTGATGCATTATTAACAAATTCTAACAAATTTCATGATTGTGTAATGTTGGATGTTGGTTGTGGAACTGGTATCCTGTCGATGTTTGCGGCAAAATCTGGTTGCAGTAAAGTTATCAGTGTCGATCAGTCTGATGTGATATATCATGCTATGGATATAGTAAGGTGTATATATATTTAATTAAAGTATATATAATAAATTGTATTGAAAGATTATATTGCAAATTAGATAGCTTCTATTTTCATTTAGATTTCATATGAGGAAAATGTAATAATAAAATATATTAATTGATTTTAGAGAGAACAACCTCAGTGATATAATCACTTTAAAAAGGGGTCGCCTGGAGGATATTAGTATAGGGGTAGACAAAGTGGATGCAATAATATCCGAATGGATGGGATATTTTCTCTTGTTTGAAGGAATGCTGGACACAGTTATTTATGCTAGGGACCATTATTTAACGCCTGGTGGAACAATTCTTCCAAACAGATGTACAATTAGTATTGTGGGAAGTGGTGACACAAGTATGTGTTACAGTGTAATTCTTACTACAATAATATTAGCTACATTTCATGACGAGAGATCTCGCGCGTATTTGAAAAATAATTTATTAAGCTCATACTTATAGTCGTGTTTCTGCTGAAGAATATCTGAAACTGATCTTGAGATAGTTACATGAAATAGTTTAATATATAATAGATGAATATTGAAAGTTGATTTGATATTAATAACTTCACATTAATAATAGCGATTCAAGTGAGGAACTGAGATGAAATTTGTTTTGAGATATATAACTTGAATTTTCGCGATTTAATAAATCTTGAAATTCATGCGTCATTAATATGTCAATAATTTGATTTTGGAAAAGGTTATTTCAAAACAATACTGTTAGAAATGTAATTACGAGTTTCCTTGCATGTAAATGAACGAAATTAAAAATATGATTGTACGAAATTAAATGAATGATTGAACTGAAATTAAGTTATAGTAGTTACTTAATGTAATGAACGTGTATATTAAATTTAATGTAATGTCGTGAAATTTTTAGTGAAGCATAAAACATATTTTTATTCATTATCTTTATTCAATATCTTGTATCTCTGAAATTAAAGTTTCACATGTTTGAGAAGTGTTTCGTATACTTCTCAGATTAATATAGTTTTAATTGATTTCTAATTAAGATATAACTATTGAATTGTTCGAAAGATTTTAAGAAAAAAAATTTCATTCCGATCATTTCACTTGATATGCTCTTGAGATGAGATTTGGGAAATGACTATAAATACGGGCTTTAAATGATTATTGCATAATCATAATCATATTATTCAATTGTTTGTGTTCAAAGCTATTCTACATAGATTACTATTGTTTTTGTGTAGAGAGATATATTGACTTGGTTGATTATTGGTCAAACGTATATGGTTTTAAAATGAGCTGTATGAAAGCGGAAGCGTTGCGTGAACCAAGTATAGAAATCTGTAATGTCGATGACTTGATAACGAGCATCGCCGAGATCCAAGCCTTCGACTTATATAAAGTCACTACGGATTGCGTCAATTTTTCGTCTCCTTTCACGTTGAATGTGAAGAAAACAGGATCGTTAACAGCGATAATTGGTTATTTCGACATTTTCTTCGATCTCGACAATCCGGTTCATTTCAGTACAGGTCCCTATTCTACTCCGACACATTGGAAACAGACGGTATTTTCTTTAAGCGAACCCATTAGCATAACTGAAGGTAAGTTATATGTTTATTTACTACAGTTATAAATTAATATATTATATATAGTTTATTAATATATTATATATATTATATATATTAATATATTATATATAGTTAATATTATAATTATAATATTTTGTTTTGAATGTTTGTTTTAAAATATCATTTAAAATAAAATTTTATAATTATAATATTAATTGTAATTTGACAATTATATATTTTATTTTGTTATGATAATTGCATTTTATTTCAAATAACATTTTAATGTTTATATTGATTTTTCTTCAAGATAATTAGATCAAGCGAGACATTACCTTTTCACGATATCTTTGAGAAATCTTCGGAATTATTATAGAAATGCATGTTTATACAAAAAGCGTTATAAAATAGCGTTATTTAAGTTCGATTCAAATGCTCTTCTCGAGTAAAATAATTAATCACTTTTCCGATTGTTGATAAGATAGATAATTACTTTAACTAGAAGACTGTGAAATATTTAAATCGGATTTTATTCACGTAATCTCTTTGTATGAAATTATATCTTTCTATGAAAACGTTTCCCTAATAATTTTTACTATTTTTCGAGAATATTCAAAAACGTATAGTCCAATTGTCACTTAATTTTTTATATTATCTTATCAAGTTTCTTGGAAAGAAAAATAAATTGACGTAAATACAGATGATAAAGTCTTTTAAAATATATTTCGAAACGAAATACACAATACGCAGTTATTATAATTAAAATATAATATCTGTATATTTATACTTTCTCTTATAGGTGAAGCTATAAACGGCACATTGGTCTGCCGAAGACACTGTAAGGACATCCGAGGCTTAATGGTCATTATTCACATCAAAAATTTCTCTCAGACGTATTTTCTGGATTAAACGTTAAATAGCTTGTTAATAAGGGATTAATAATCGCATGTGCCAAGCTGTCGGGAAGCTGTCGCATTGTGATGCTTTGAATTTCGTTGAACGTTCTTTTCCACGAATATTCGCTTAAGCTTTATCTCTCTTACCGTTTCCAATTTGAATCTATAATATATAGAATCTGTGCCCGTTTACTTAAGGGAATCCTAAAGACGATTAGTTGTATTTCACGCACATACACGTAAATTTTTTTATTATAATAACGTTTTAATTAATAGACGTCTAAATCCAATTCTAAGAACTCCACATTGTTTCTCCATACAAACTACTAGTCTATGGACTATTATTTCGTAAGTTGTACAGCAGTTGTACAGATTGTACAGCTTTTTAAAACATATATATACATGAAAGCGGAATTGCTTATCCATGTATCAAACGCGAAGCCAACGTCTATGCAAGAGAGAAAGTTATAACATTCCAAATGTTTGTAATCCGCATGTGTCAGTACCGTCATCGAATGAGTTGTATATTTAGGGCCTAAAAGGTTGCTACACTTTTTTTTAATAGGTTTTGGAATGTAATCTATTCATCGAGCGATTGGTTCTTTTTTGCCGATCCATGAATAAGAATTAATCGCTTAGTGAATAGGCTGCATTCCGAAACCCATGGAAAAAGAAATGTTACTATGAAGTTGTTTAAAGGTTCTGGCCGCTCTGGCACATAAAAATACTTAAGATGTTAAACTTAGAGCCTTTTTCACCAAACTCCCCCCCCCCTCCCCCTCCCGTTTAACGCTAATCGATGGTTAACTCAATCACCACGATTGCCAATGTGAGAATTAAACACAGAAGAAGAAGAGAGAGAAAGAGGGGGGGGGAGGGGGGGAGAAGACATCGGTAATAGACGGATTTTTTAAACTTTAGGATTCCTTTAAACGGAAATCTTAAGTATTTCGGAACTCTAGGTCTTCATTTTTATGAAGCTAAACTGTACATACATACATAAATTATTATATTGATACTTATACATAAAATATATATTAATATACCTGTAATAATATTAATATATATATTATATGTATAATACTTTTTCTCTCTTTCGCAAGTGAGATATAGAATTTTCTTAAATATTTGTGATAATTACAGAATGATCGTTGATCTAATAGCTATTTACATTTGTGCCTTTTTAGCTATTCGTATACACAGAGTGTTCCAAAAATCGTGACAATCGGAAAGGCGGTGATTTCTCTCTCATGTAAAAGTAAGCCAAAAATACAATTATTGTATAGAGCTCTGTTTTCGAAAAAATTGAAAATTTTGAATATTCGTTAAGTACACGGTGTACTGCTGCGCTGGTAAAGTCTGTTTGGTACATCCAATCTGACTATTCAGCGCTATTTCTGTCAGTCTCAAAATTTCTAATAATTTACAATAATGCAGTAAATTTTAATAATGTATTTATTTTGAAAAATTGTTGAAAATATAAAAAATTTTATTTTATATTTTCAACTTACTTTTATAGGAATCGCCTCTTTCCACGATTTTCAGAGTACTTTGTACATTACTACCAATTAAACTTATGAAATCAATTTTAAGAATTTTTGCATGAACAATAGAATTTTAATCTTATATAGTCATTACATTATGCTAGATGCGCGAGCGTGTATAACGTCAAAAATGAAAGAGAAGAGAATTTAAGAAAAAGATAAAAAGAAGTCTCCGCAGAGCTCATAATTAGTACACAGACAACGATGCGTAGAATCGCCGGACGCGTGAATTCGCCCGGATTCAATTTTTTATGGAATTGCTGTAAGGAATATTTGATGATTCATATTTGGCGAAAACTTTCTCGAAGAAGTTTTCTTATTGCTTCCGCTAGAATTTTTCTCTAAATAGAATTCGTTAATATCTCTTCGACGGAATGATGCCGTCGACAGATATAATATTTCGATCGTCCGATATTGTGCGAATCCTCCTGCCACTTTTCGTGCGTACATGATTACGCACGAATTATTGAATAACCTAGAGATCGTTCTTGCTCTACCGAATTTAAATTGCAACCAAACGACTAATACAATTCTGTGATACGACAAAAAATTAGCTTATAGTGCTCATCGAGAGAGCGACATATCGATATTCTCTGCAGTTGTCTGCATTGTACACGAAGATGAAATGTATATATGTACGTACATACATACATACATACATACATACATACATACATACATACATACATACATACATACATACATACATACATACATACATACATACATACATACATACATACATACATACATACATAC
>Ga0157363_1003337_pt1 | contig 14495 bp, 15 predicted proteins | sample AttsexASBM1_FD_111477 | JGI IMG/M metagenome (GOLD analysis project Ga0157363, IMG submission 111477) | Fungus gardens microbial communities from leaf cutter ant in Ribeirão Preto, State of São Paulo, Brazil - Atta sexdens ASBM1 | ecosystem: Host-associated > Fungi > Mycelium > Unclassified ...
CCATGATAGTTTAGTATATAAGGTAGACAATCTTGTACAGAGTTCTCTATTAAGTTCTCTTGTGTTAACTCTAATACAAGGTTCTTCACTCTAAGGTCTTTGAGTCATAATAAGATAGGTAGATAGAAAGAACCAACCAAACTTTAGAGCAATACCTCTGAGTCTACTATAACTATTAGCAAAACAACTGGTTTAAACTTCTTCTACTTGTAGAATATGCTTTTAATAACACTTTTAGCACTACCACTGATGTCTTCCTGTTTTTTTTCAAACAAAGTATACTATCTGAATATCACAGTCCATCTAGAACATAACATAGCCTTTTCTTATACCTACAACTTCACAGTTAATCTTAATGAACTTCAGAGTGCCCTCAAGTCTGAAATCTTTGTAGTCCAACTATATTACCAAAGATCCACTGATGTACACTAACTTCTAGCTTGGACTTCTAATTAGGATAAAAGGTTTTCATAAAAGCTCAGTTTTTCTGCATTATATAACTATCCAAAAAGCTATCTGAGAAATATCTAGGCTTCTATAAGATCATAGCACAACTTAGCACTTATTTGTTCACCCTTTATCTTTATCTTCTGAAATCTATATGCTCTATTCATCTAGTATCTCCATATTCAAAACAGCTACTCTCAGTATCTTTTCTAAATGATCTAATTCCCTACCTACACCAGTCATCATTAACAGTGAGATCAAATATGAAATCTCATATATTATCAACTCAAAAATTGATTACAAAAAACTTGCAAGCTCTTCTATAAGGTTATATGGCCAAGCTATGAAGATGAATCTAAATAGTTACCTACTACTGAACTCACTTATACTCTAGAAATAATATCTAATTTCCATACCATATATCTTTTGAAGTCTGGTTATTACAATTCAATAATCTTAGGATTAATCAAAGAGAGAAACCTTGTATTTGAATTAACACAAGAGAACTTAATAGAGAACTCTGTACTGGATTGTCTACCTTATATACTAAAACCTCATGGTCCATGCAACTACTACTTTAGCCTACTCTAAATGACCATATATTATATATGTTGTATAATATCATCTTTCCAGAACCTTCTATGTCCTTCCCTTACTACCACATGACTTGTGACCATTACTGTGATCATGATATGTGACATGTGACTGTGTGACTGTTATGTCATGCTAAAACCTAACCCTATTTCTCAGAGTAAAAACTAAAAGAAAGAAAATAAAAAAATAAAATAAAATAAAATAAAATAAAATTTAAAAGAAACTTAGGTCCAAACTTTGTAAGTCTGACACTTGTCTGCTCCCACTATCTTAATCTTCTGTATCCTGCTACATTTGTTTTCCTGTTTCTGTTTTCTATTGTTTTTTCTTTTCTAATTATTTTTATTCTTATTAGTATTTTTAGTTCCAGTCACACTTCTTAGCCATGCTTTGGTTCTTAAGGGCTTATTTCTAATGAGGAGATACTGTTATAGACCAACTTTTGAGACTTCTAAGACATTCACTTTCTAACTTCCAGATAGAACTCAAACTACATCTAGATATACTTCTACATTCATGCTTGTTTGCATATGAATTAGTCTCTTATATATCTCCTTAGTTATATTCTACACTACTATTCCTTAATCACAGTTTTAACTACAGACTTAGTATATAAGACCAAGTAAATACTCTATAGTCTTCAGTCTGGAAATTAACTAAGATTCAACTAAGATCTATCTCTTACTCCTCTAACTAAGCTCCAATCAAGAACCCTCTTCTTACTTCTCTCTAACTATCTGAAATTATAATTATACAACAGACAGCAAACACAACACATAAGCTGAGGCCAAAGTTGTTGTTCAAGATCACATCACATATTCATGGATAAGCCTCTAAGCTTTATCCATAATCCAGGTACTTTGTTCAACCTCATAGATATCATATCAATTTCTTATATAAGTTTCTATACTTGATCTGACCCTTTTCCATGTGACTAATTATAAATATCTACTCAAAGTGAGATCTATTCTATTCTAACTTTACCTATCTTGACAGCATCTTAACAAGTAAGATAGATAAGAGATGCTTAGAGTTTCAGAGTATAGCACTAAGTGGATATTTCAGTGATAAAACACTGAAAGAGGTCAGATAGAGGAACTCTACTATGGAAGACCAAGTTTGATAAGAGTATCTCCATTATAAAAGACAAAGTACTTAAAGGATTAGAAGATGATTGCATCACCACCATAGGAAAGAATAGCTATTATATAAGATAGGCTTTCACTGGAATTAATAAGAAGACATCACTACTATAAGAGATAGTCTTCAGAATAGATGAACTTAGTATATGATATGGAGGTAGAATGTTCACCAAGGAATATCAAGCAGTAGTATAAGAGAGTGAAAAATTTGAACAGATATTGAAAGAAGAGTAGGTAGAAGAAGGAGAGATTAAGAGGTAAGAAGGAAACAGGGAGCTTAGAACTAAGATTAAGTATGCTAGCAAATGCTGAAGAGTGTTAACATAGTTCACATCTCATAATCCAAGATCTGATGAGATCTCTCAGAAGTCCAAATAAATCATTATATATTATCTGAGAATGTAAAAGATAGAAGTTGGAACAATCTTCAGCTTTAGCTTATGTGCTATGCCCTTACAAGTTGCACTGGTTGTATATTTCAGAAGAGAACTTAGTAAATTTAGTAGATTGAAACCACCAGAAGATGGTGAGGTATATCATTACTAACACTAGAAGATAGTGCTAGTTTTAGTTGATTTTCAGAACAAAGCTAATACAGTGTAAACTACCAGTTTATATCCTAGGTATACTTAGTATACCTAGGATAGTTATCTAAAATGGAACTACTAAGCAAGTTACCCTAGATACTAGTGATCTTCAGATATTAGGGATGAAAGTTCATGAAGTTTGGCAAGAGACTAGTAAGAATATCTAAGAGAGAATAGAAAGAGATGATCTGCACTGGAAGAGGTCAGGGTATGCAGATAATAAAGAAAAGTAAAAGTGAAAACTAAAAATAAAATAAAAGAAAACACAAAAAAGAAAAATAAAAGAGAGAGAAAATAAATAAAAACTAAGTCCATTGTTCACAACTCTGACAAATAGGTAGACAAAAGTGGAGCATGATTTTAGAAATGCTATAGCTAGCATACTACAATCCTGAGATTAATTAGAGGACAGAAAAAGTAAAGATGATGATGTATCTAGAAGAGTATGGAAAGAAGTGGAGGCCAAAACAGGGAAAACCAGAATAGTAGAAGCAGAAGAAAGAAGAAAGAAAAGAAGAAGAAGAAGGAGAAAAGCAAGAAGAGAGAGAATAGAAAAAGAAAAAAATAAGAAGAAAAAACCAAAAAGAAGAGGATAATTAAGTAAAAAAGATGACAAAGAAGTGGAGAATCTGGAATAAGGAGAAGAAAGCAGCAAAATCTGAAGAAGAGACCAAGAAATTGGTTTCTCAAAGATTTCTCAAGTAGATCCATGTCTTTGGAAAGAAAGCAAGTGAGAGGATGCTGACAAGGAAAATGTAGGATCATGTAATGGATATAAAGGAAGAGTTTGTACTGAGAAAGAGAAAGGTGCATTCATTGTCAAGAGAAGAGCAGAGAGAGATGTATAAATTCATGAATGAACAACTGAGCAAAGGATACATTAGTCTCTTGAAGTCATCTCAAATAGTACCAGTGTTCTTTGTAGAAAAGAAGAACAGTAAGAAGAGAATGGTTCAGGACTATAAATATTTAAACAAATGGACTGTAAAAATAATTATTCTTTGTCTTTAGTTTCAGACATTGTAAAAGATATTGGTACTAAAAAAGTATTTACTAAGTTAGATTTATGTTGGGGCTATAATAATGTGTAGATAAAGGAGGTAGATGAGTGGAAGGCAGTATTCATGACTCTAGAAGGATTGTTTAAACCCATAGTAATGTTCTTTGGACCTACTAATTCTCCAGCAATGTTTCAAATAATGATGAACAAGATCCTATGGAACTTGATCAATACTGGAGAAGTGGCAAACTTCATTAACAACATGATAGTAGGAATGGAGGAGAAAGAAAGGCATGATGAAGTGGTAAAAGAAGTAGTAAAGAGGTTAGCAGAAAACAATTTGTATGTAAAACCAGAAAAGTATAAGTGGAAGGTTAGAGAAGTAGGGTTTTTAGATGTGGTGATTGGGCCATAAGGGATAAAAATGAAAGAGAAAAGGTGAAGGTGTTATTGGATTGATCCACTTCTAATGGAGTCAAGAATATTCAGAAGTTCTTGGGACTTGCCAATTACTATAGGCAGTTTGTTGAAGATTTTGCATCCATAGCTAGACTGTTATATGACCTAGTGAAAAAGATCAGAAGTGAGACTGGACAGTGAAACAGAAAAAGATATTTAAAGGAGAGATTTACAAAAGAACTAGTATTAGCAGTACCAGATTTAGATAAAAATAAGAATGGAAGTTGAAGAAGTTGAAGCATCAAATTATGCAACAGGAGGAGTTTTATCAATGAAGTATGAAGATGGCAGGTGGAGACTAGTATACTTATCTAAGTCTCTAAATGAAATATAAAGAAATTATGAGATTCATAACAAGAAGATGTTAGCAGTGATTAGAGGGCTAGAAAACTGAAGACATTTGTTAGAGGGTACAAAGTTCAAGTTTGAGGTCTGGACAGACCATAAGAGTTCATGAAGACACAGAAGTTGAATCATAGACAGGCTCAATGGACAATTATATCTGTCAAGGTTTAATTTCACCTTAAAACATATACTAGGAGCAAAAATAGAAAAGACAAATGGTTTGAGTAGGAGATCAGATTAGAAAGTAGGAGTAGAGAAGGACAACAAAAACCAAAAATTAATAAAAAAGGAATATATTTGAGGATTAACAGAGGTAGTAGTAGAAGAACCAAAAGTAAATATAAAAATAGCTGGAGGAATAGATGAGAAAGTATTTAGAGTAGTAGAAGAAATGAAAAAGGTAGGAGTTAAAGTATTAAGAGGTAACAAATAACAGATAGAAGAAAAGTTATTATTGACAAAAGAGAAAGTTTATGTACTAAGGAATAAGGAATTGAGAGTACAGATAATCTGATTACACCATAATGATAAAAGATGACAGAGCTGGTAACTCAAATTTATTAGTAGCCAGGGATGACAAAGAATGTGGGAAAATATATAGATGGGTGTAATATATACCAGAGAAAGAACTATACTAAAGAACTAGTGGGAAAGCTGATGGCTAATAAGGTGCTGGAGAAGCTATAGATGCATGTAATAGTTAACTTTATCATGAAGTTGTTATTAGTAGTAGGGAATAATGTGATCTAATTAGTGAGCAGTAGGTTGTTCAAGATGGCTCATTTTGTGGCAACAACAGAAGGAACATCAGCAAAAGAATTGGCAAGGTTATTTAAAGACAACATATTAAAGTTGTATAGGCTACTAAAGATTATGATATCAGATTGAGGACTATAGTTTGCAGTGGAGCTAACTAAGGAACTAAATAAAATGTTGGGAATCAAAACAAAGTTGTCAACATCATTCCACCCATAAATAGATAGACAAATAGAATGTATGAATTAAGAGTTGGAATAATACTTGAAATATACTTGAGATTTTTTATAGATTATAGGCAAAAGAATTGGCCCAAATGGTTAGTAACAGTAGAATTTGCAGTAAACAATAAAATATATTTAGCAACTAAAATATCTCCATTTATACTGAATTATGGTAGAAAACTAAGAATGGAAGCTGATGTTAGAATAAAAGGAAAAGTTAAAGAAGCAACAGAGTTTATAGAGAGGATAAAGAAAGTTCAGGAGAAAGCAGAGATGGTATTAAGAAAGGCATAAGAGAAAATAAAGTAACAAGCATATAAAGAGAGAAATAAAGTTAAGAAATAGAAGAAATGAGATAAGGTCTAGTATTCAAGGAAAGATTAGTGAGGAAGCTAGTGGATTAATATATTAGTTCATATATTTATATTATTGACAAGGTAGTATCTACTAATGCAGTCAAACTAAGACTGCTAACTTCAATGAGAATTCATCTGGTTGTAAACATAAGTTGAGTAATAAGATGTAGAGAACTGGTGGAGAGACAAAAAGTAGAGGAAGTAGAACAAATGAAGGTAGAAGGAGTTGAAGAGTGGGAAGTTGGAAAGATATTGAATAAAGAGGAGTTGCAAAGTACTTAGTATGATAGAAGATATTTACAGTGGAGCATAATACATAAAAATAGGAGGAAGACTTAGATAATACAAAGAAAGCAATGGTAGAATTTGAAAAGAGGCTAAGTGCAGAAGTAAGAAGATAAGAAATAGATGGAATAATAGGAAGTTTGAAGAAAAGTATGTAAAGAAGTCAGAAAGGAGCTGGTAAAAATAGAATTCAGTTTATTTAGAGGAAAAATCTTGAAGAAAAGGTAATTTTCTTATTTAGGACCTAGAGAGTTAGAGTTATAATGAACATCATGCAATTATGTAATATATAAAAGGACATAGAAGATTCCAGAATGATAATATTATATAGTATATTTATTATATATTGACCTTATAGATAATATATGGCTTTTAGAATAGATTAGTATTGTTGTAGCAACCACTAGACACAAAGTCTAATAGTAACATGAATGAGTAAAGCTCAAAGTAGGCTATTAATGTGAGGATCACAAGAGAACTTGACAAGGAGTCTCTACTAGATTGCTATTCTATTTATATAAGTTACACATAGTCTATGCTACTTAATAATTACCTTACCCTAAAGTCTATGTATTGTCCATGAGTGCACCATATATACACCATAAGATAGCCATGTAGTTAACATGCTCCTTGATATCATCCATCTAGACCGCTTTAGCCCACTATAGTCCACTCTAGGCTTTTATGATATCACATCATGTGACATGTCATGTGACTGCAGTGTCATGTACCTCTTTATTGTCAAAAGAAAAGAAAAGAAATATTAAATCAAGAAAAATAGATAAAAGAAAAATGTTAATTCTCACATGTATCATAACAAGTATTAGTCTCACATAGACCACTAGCTAGTGTGTATAAGATAAACACTTTGTACTAGGAACTCTATCAAGTTCTCTTGTGTTAACTTGATATAAAACCTTTTTTTGACTTAACTCTGAGTCTTGAATTATAACAATTTGAGATTCTTTATAAAGTATAGACAAAGGGATTTATAGCAATTATAAGTTGAGAATGAAGACAAATATCAGAAGAAAAATAAAAGGTGGAGAAAGTAACAGAGTTTGCAGAAAGAATGAGAAAAGTTCAGGAAGAGGCTGGAGTAGCATTTAGAAAAGCATAAGGATAGATAAAGAAACAAGCAGATAGGGAAAGAAGAAAAGTTGAAGTATGGAAGAGAGAAGATAGAGTGATACTAAGTATAAGGAATTTAGTATTTAAGAAGAGATCAGTGATGAAGTTGACAGAAATATATGTATAGCTGTATATAGTAAAGAAAGTGGTGTCAGAGAATATAGTAAAGTTAAAACTGCCAGTCTCTATAAGGATTTATTTAGTGGTAAATATTAGTAGAGTTATAAGATATAGAAAACCAGTGAAGAGGCAAAAAGTGGAAAAACCAAAACCAATTGAAGTTGATGGAGAGAAGGAATAAAAAGTAGAGAAAATTTTAAATAAAAGAAAAGTACAAGGAGTAATGAAGTACTTAGTATGTTAAAAGGGATTTATAGTAGAGAATAATATATAGAAAAGAAAGGAAGACTTAGAAATGGCAGAGGAATGAGATTTTAGAAGAGGAGAGTTACTAGAGAAATATATAGCAAAAATGTTATATAAATAGGATAATAAGAAGTTTGAGGAGAAGTATTGAAAGAAGTTAGAGAGAAACTAGCAAAAATGGAAGTCATTTTCTCCAGAGGAGGAACCCTGAAGAGAGGATGATGTCAGAGTTGTAAATAATAGACTTAATTTTCTCTCTCTTTGATTTTTATTTTTGGATTTTTATTTTTATTTTTTTAATTTTGAACTTAGGCAATAGAATGTAGTGTAATATTATGTATAGTAGGCATTGTTCTTCTACGTAACTATAACTTTAAGACAATGTTATCAATTCAGATATGGTTTTAGGTATGGTCGATGTGAAGATGGTTGATGACTGTGTCATCAATTCTATCATCTACAACAATCGCAATGGTTATAACAAGATGAGAGGTTGCATTCTTGCACCTAGTGCAAATAATTCTCACTCTGTTCCATGTTCCTCCTATAACAAGAGTGAGGAGTTATATATGGACCAGATACAGAGAGAAAGTGACAGTATGGTTCAAGACAAACCTACTGCCTCATCTGACAGTATTCAACTTGAGTACAAGACATAAGAGGTGCAAAACTCCATTGTCAGCAAGGCAGCTGATATCCCTTCCAACATGAGGACCCAATGTGGGTACCATGTTGCCACAACATGCATCAACCCCACTGCAGACATCATTACAATAGCTAACAATCCTGATGTTATCAACATCCAATTAAATTACAATATCAACCAACCTTTGGATCTAGATTCTTAGAATAGCGATTTTAGAGCTATCTCCTTTCACAGTTTCATAGAGCATCTAGGTTCTAACATCAAGATGATCAAGGAATCGCTCTCCAGAATGGAGAAGTACATCTTAGGTAAAAGCATTGACAGTACTAAGGCTAATGACATCAAAGACTTCGAAGGTCTGGGCAAGGCAGCATAAGGGTTCATCTCAGCTCTCTATTTATCTCAATGGGACAACCTAATGGTTGACAGCACTAATTGTACTTTTAGGAACAATGTCAAATCTAAGTTCAGCCCTCAAGTGGCGAAAGAAACTACTAAATCCAAATCACCTAATGTATCCCAATCTCCTTATGTTTCAACCATCTCTCCTCCTATCTCAGCAAAATTGGCCAAGGAAGTCAACAAAATATCTAAATATTTCAAGAAGCAACAAACAGTCAAACAAGATCCTAAATCATATGCGGAAGTATCTGCAAAGCAAACCAACACTACTAATGTCACTAGGAATATTCTGAAAATCAAGGAAACGTTCCCTCAACTTCAGAACAAAAAGATTGAAACAGTTCAAAAAATTATCAGCGGTCAGAACAAGCCAAAGCCAAGAATTAACATGACAACCAAAGAGCCTTCCCATAAACAAATCATTATCCTGATGAAAAGTGACGATGTGAACATTTTGATCAAAGATTTGAGTATGCATGTTATCGACATTAACCAAATCCTCAAGAACATCAAGTCTAGCACTATGGCTAATTATATACACACCGATGGTAAAGGCATCATCATTATCACTAACAGCATCATCTCCTAGTCAGACTTTCAAGTTATCGAGAAGTATGTCAAGAGTGTGTCTTATGTTGACATAGACCAAGTCCAGTCTCCTTGACTCTTGCAATCTAAGTCATACTTAAAAATTGTCAGCATCTCTTACTTATCCAAGACCACTCGCTCATGCATTACCTCAGAAAAGATCGAGAATGTCCTCAAGAACACTTATATCTTTAATGATGTCATCTTAGCCTCGAAACCGAGAATCATAAAGGTCTCTCCCAAATCTGACATGGCCATCATATGGATTGATATATGGGATACCCAAAGCAGTTCTAAGGCTAAAACTGTTATAAGACAAGTATGTGGACAGACTTTTAGGGTTAGAGGACAGAAATAGACAGTAGTAATGATTATTAATCTACAATGGGAAAAGGGCACGTGACCTAGAAGTCATGTGAGATGATGTCATAGGCCTAGAACAGTCTAGAGCAGTCTATAGGTCTAGAAGAATCTATGAGGCTAGAAAAGCCTAGACAATGATATTAGGAAGCATGTATACCACATTGCTACCACATGGTCAACACATGAATGTTAGGGTAGAATGCACAGTCTTGCACAGTCATTGCGGAGTAGACATGAGGTAGACATATGGCCTTTAGAGCAGAAGGCGCAGTAGACACATTGTTATAGCACGGACTACTTGTAAATTATATAAATAGGATAGTAATGCAGCAAGGGCTCCTTGTCGAGTTCTCTTGTGAATATACAACTCGTATTCCCACTAGATATCCCTTCTGTGAGATTTACCACTTGTACTTCTATTAGACTTTGTGTCTAGTGGTTGCCACAACAAAAATCCTCATCAACTGAAGGTTCAATATTGGAAGGTTCATCGTTAATGTTTGAGGTGCCAACATGAACCCAGGTGTCCCCCAGTGCAAAAATTGCTGGAAGTGGGGCTATACTGTTGGTGTCTGTAGAATTCAAGGGGTGAAATACGTCGAATGCAACAGCCCACACTAATCCATCCACCATAGAGAATACACATAGTATTACAAAGCAAACAATAAGATCAACCCTCCCAGGCTCAAAACAAAAAAAAGTGAGCCTTGCCCCCACTCTTTCAGATGCTCTAATTGCAAGGGTGAGCACCAAGCCAACTCTACTGACTGCCCCTTCTGGAAACATTGATTTAATAAGGAGTGGCATACCAAAGAATACGCTAAACTTGACGAAAATCGCAAGGAATCAACTTGTTCATCTGTGAATGTCAATACAATATGATTTGTAAAGATATCAAAATCTTTTTACAGAACGTTCGTAAAAACTCCCTTCTCATCAACACCATCCTAAAGATCTATTCTTCTTTCGACATCATCTTCATCCAAGAACCCTCTTGGTCTTCTATTCGCTTCATCCCCAGCTCATCAAACTGTGAAGGAGATACCCTCATTGGTATGGTTAACCACCCCAATTGGTTAACTTTTGTCAGATCCAACACTTCTAAGACAGGCTATCCAAGAGTTGTCGCTTATATCAATATTAGACTTTCTTTTTTCTGTTTCTCTCTTCGCAAGGATATCATTGATCATAGAGACATTTTACTCATCTCATTCTTCAATAAGAGTGATCCTTTTTGGCTCATGAATGTTTACTCTGACTCTTCTCACTCCGCTTTAAAGTATCTTAAGGATACTGAAGTAAACTTGCATAATTTCCTCATTATGACAGGTGATTTTAACATTAGGGATAGTTTATAGGACTCTTCCTTTCCTCATCATTCGTCCATTAGCGATGACTTAATTATTATAGCAGATTCCCTTAATTTATCACTATTAATTCCCACTAACCAAACCCCTACTAGATATGCTGATAATGTCAACAAGTCAAACTCAACCATTGACCTCATATTCATTCAGTGCGATTTCCCTGCCCTCAACAATTACACTATCCACCCCAAATGGTAGCTCCCTTCTGACCACACTCCCCTAACTGTTATGATTTCTATTTCAGAAGAGGTCATCATCACTCGTAAAAACAACATCAAGAAGGACAGCAATGAGGAAACTCAGTTCTTGAAGGATACTATCAACGCTCTCAAGAATTTGAATGTCTCGAGCATTACGGATCTCCATATACTGGAAAACATTATTAATAAACTTGCAATCAATGTGGAAGAGGCATGGAATCAAAATGTGAAACCTACCAATATCACAAAGTGCTCCAAGAGTTGGTGGGACTACAATTGCAATAGGGAACTCAAGAAATACAGAACTTCCAAAAGTCTCAAAGACTGGAAGTCCTTCCACAAAACTGTCAAGAACACTAAAAGAATGTTCTTTGACCTTAAAATCAAGGAAATAGCTAACCAAAGGAAAGGGCCATGGGAGCTCATGAACTGGGTCAACAAATAGAAGCTTCCTGTCCCAGAAGCCTGTCACAAACTTCATTCAGCTTGTATCTCCACAACGAGTGGACCAATCTTCACAAACTAAGTTGCGCTAGAAAGCCCCAAATGAGGGCTATCCACGCTCAAATCCATGACTAATGTGGGTGCCACTCTCACCTATTTTATTCACACTGGATGGGTCAGAAATTTGTCGACTAGCACCCTTGCCTTTGACATCTCTCAATTCTTCCCCTCCCTCAACCACCATTTTCTTTGTCTTATTCTCAAGAAAGCTAGTTTAGACTCTAACATCGTCCAATTTTTCTCCAGTTATCTTGTTAATAGGAAAACACAATATATCTGGAATAATTTCTCCTCTCACTTCGTTAACATTAATGTTGGTGTAGGCCAAGAATTGGCATTATCCCCCATTCTCTCTGCTTTATATCTTGCTCCTTTTCTTCACATTTTAGAAAAATGTCTAAAAAGCCTTAACCTTCAAATTTCTTTACTTTTCTTTGTTGATGACAGCCTACTCATTACTCAACAAAATTCCTTTGTCACTTCTAATGCTCATCTCTTCTATAGTTATAATGTTGTCTTTAATCTCCTCACCAAATTTGGGCCTCATATCGAATACTCAAAAACTGAGGTGTTCCACTTCTCTAGGGCACATGGCACCTTCAACCCTCCTCCCCTCAATCTTTCCCCTCTAGGCAGCCTTACTTTATCTCCAAAGCCCTCCTGGCATTACCTTGGATTCATCTTCAACAGGAAACTATCTTTCCATAATTATATTGACTTCTATGCAAACAAAGCAATCTCAACAATCAAATGCATGAAGATTCTTGGTAACTCCACTAGAGGTTTGAATCCATGTCAGAAACAGTTACTTTACAGATGTTGTGCTATACCGATCGCCCTCTATGGCTTCCAACTATGACATTACAACAAAGCTTCCCTTTCATATCTGTTAAAAGTTATGAACAAGATGCAAAGAAGAGCAGCCTTATGAATCATGGGTAGTCTCAAAACAGCTCCATCAATGGGTATAAAAGCTATCGCCGGCCTTATTTCCATCAACCTCCACCTACAAAAAATAGGAAGTAGATTGCAACTCAGAGCACATTTACTTCCTCCTAATCACATCCTACACTCACTCATGAGCTCATGTTATGAATCTCCTCTCCCCCAACACACACTCTCACTTAATTCCTTAACAAGACGACAATGCGGCCTTATCAAAGGTCATTTAGTTGATATGGACAATCATTTCAATGAGATTGTTCCATCATTTGATCCTATTAACCCAGAATTATTCCCTGGTCATAGAATTATAGATACATTCTCTAATCGTTTCTCTTTTTGGCCTCTTAGCAAAGTAGCAAATCACAATGTCACTTCACGAGTTTAAGAACTTGACAGAATTGCATTCGAATCTTCAGACTCTTCTTCAACTGCACTCGTCATCTTGGATGCTAGCATTAAAAACAATGTCGCTACATCCATCACCCACATTCACATAAGGGACAGACCTGTCATGAAGACTCTCCACCACGCTTTAAATGTTATGAGTACTGAAGCTGAACTTGTTGCTATCAGATGTAGCATCAACCAAGCCACCAATCATGACTTCATCTCTACTGTCATCGTCATCACAGACTCAATATACATGGCAAGGAAAATATTCAACCCGTTCTCCCATCCCTACCAAAAACACATGGTCTCCATTCTAAAGGAACTTTGCTCTTTCTTTCTATGTCACCCAGATAATCGCATAAAGTTTTGGGAATACCCAAGTCGCTCCAAGTAGCACCTTCACAAAGTTGTCGATTCTGAAACCAAATCTTTCAGACTGACTCCTTTATATCCTAGTAAACTCTCTTGGGACTTTAGCAGAAAACTAGAATGCAATGACCTCACTAATAGATGGAAAATGATTTTCCAGGCATTGGACCTAAAGGGTAATCACTTCCTCGATCTTGTGGATGGTGACAACAAGCCGCTTGAACTGTCATATATCAAGAGTGGCCCATGGCTCTAAAACTTTGGCCATTCAAATTCACTTTGTGCTAGAGCTACTAAAGCTATCACCAATCATGCACCAATAGGTGAATATAGACTCAGATTCTTTCCCAGCGAAGAATTTAGTTGTTTATGTGGTCAATATCCTATTGAATCAAGACAACACATCTTATATGAATGCAAAAGGTTTAACGAATATTGGAATCCCTGTAGGGACTCCATTACTCATTTTGTCATGTTTCTTGAATGCAACCAAAGTGCTTTTGCTTTCTCAAATGCCACTCCTTAATTTGCTATGGCTGTAACTTGTAGTAACATCTTCATCTCTTTTGTTCATATTTATTTTTTCTTTTTCTCTTTCCTCTCTCTCTTTTTATAGTCTTCATGTTGTCTTATTCTTCCTGTATGTAGTTATAAAGTAGCTACTACGGTCTGCCTACATGCTCCATATAATACATTGTTGACTAGAAAAAAAAAGAAATCATGCATAATGGTCATATATGTCATAGTCACAGGTCATATGATCATGTGACACAAAGAAGGTTGTAGAAAGTTCTGAAACAGGTAATATCATACTGTCACAAACTTCATTTAGCTTGTATCTCCACAACTAGTAAACTGATTTTTACAAACTAAGTTGCACTGGAAAGCTCCAAATGAAGGCTATCTGCACATATGCAGGATGTACAAAAGCAACAACAAACAACTGAGATATAAGGTCATCAGTAACTGTAAAATCTCTGTTTGCTAATATTTCATAGCAATAAGTATTCATAGAGATATAAGCATATC
>Ga0157363_1003339_pt1 | contig 14493 bp, 3 predicted proteins | sample AttsexASBM1_FD_111477 | JGI IMG/M metagenome (GOLD analysis project Ga0157363, IMG submission 111477) | Fungus gardens microbial communities from leaf cutter ant in Ribeirão Preto, State of São Paulo, Brazil - Atta sexdens ASBM1 | ecosystem: Host-associated > Fungi > Mycelium > Unclassified ...
ACTCTTATTATAAAAGAGATTATTATATATATATTTTTATCTACCTTCATTTTATTTTTTTTTAGTGTGTATATATATATATATATATATATATATATATATATATATACATACATACATATATATATATACATATATACACATGCTTAAAAAAATGGAGGGAGTTAATATATTAACATTTAAATATTCTAAACATCTATATATATTTTAATCGTAATAATATTAAAATATTTTTTATAAATGTAAAAATGTAAAATATAGTTACATATTTTTTGTACGTTTTCATATGTACAAACGTCTTTTCAGTATCATGGTAGATATTAAATTATGCATATAGTGTCCGCTTTCAATAAAGACTTATGAGACATCTATAATTATTATCGCTTTTTCGCGATGCTAATTGGTTCTCTCGCTTTGCTTATTTTATGCTGCAAAAATAACTATCCAGTGCAGAATCATATTTCGATAGTTCATGAACATTAAGTAATTGTTATTATATGATTAATTTGTATGTATACTTATTTTTTGTAGAAAATAAAAATCTAATAATAAGTAGAGCACATAGCACACATTTTTGATATTTAATACCTGAGAAAGACCGGGGCTAGTTGCCATACGGGATTAATTGTCGTGCTTATAACTCAGTATATAGCAGCAAAATCTCTTTTTTTACTAGATTACTGATATAATATTAATTTATTGTATAAAATGCTTTGCATCAAAAAAGCATTGTGTACATCATTTACAATGACTTTTAAGAAAATGAAATTGATGAATAAATTTTTCTTATCTCTTATTTTGTTGTCTGATTTTTGGCATTATCAATCACAATTTTCCTGTAATCGTCGAAAATGGCATGTTTTAGAATATTTTTGCCGCGGTTAATTAATCATTATTCTGACAAAAATACAATCTCTCTTTATTAAAAACATGTGAGATAGATTAGCCAAAATGAGTTTGGATTAAATGATACTCAATTATGATCTTTTTAGAGAGAGAAGATCAACACGTTTTTTAGAAAATATGTTTACAAATATAATACTTTATATAGACATACATGTTTTTTCATTTTTCATATAGGAATTATAATACAAATTACGCATATTATGATAACTATTTTACTTTTGCTATAATTACTATTATTTCTTAATATATAAAAACTAACATTAACATTAAAATTATATTTTGTATGTCTTAAAAAATACATATGTTACTATCAAATTTGGAATATGTGACAATCAATCTTAAGTACTTGTTACATTTTCTCTTTATTTAAAATTAAATAAATTATTTGTATGATGATGTATTCAAGAATAATATTTTTTTAATACTTAAGGGATGTAGGTACATAGGTGTTTTTAATACTTAAGGGATGTAGGTGTCTCAAAATTTTATATTTACTTTTTTCTAAAAATCATTATTCAAAAATCTTAATCTCTCTTATATAAAAATATTCTTAAAAGTTATAATAAATAATTTATTTATGTTACAATTCAAATTATCTACATATCTTTTTAAAAAGTATCTTTACTGAAAGTTATTAAATAAAGATTTTGGAAAATTGTTGGAATAAGTTTACATGAAATTGGAAATTTGAACATTTACGGAATAATAATATTACGAAATAAAAATTTACGGAATAATAATATGTATGTGTGCATATTCTTTATTCTGTTTTTAAATTGAAAGTATTTATTATTTAAATAGACAGAAATTTATGCATTAAGTCGCTCCTCACGTTTCTTTTTTGTTGCACGAATGATTATTATAATAAAAAAAATCGGAGAATTAAAAATAATTTCCGACATTTGGAAACATTGCATTTTGTTATCTTGTTTCAATCCGCTCTAGCTTATAAATCTTTACAAAGAAGAACGAATTTTCGTAATTGCGATCCGAATCTTTTTATGAGAACAAAAAAGACGGAAGAAGCAGCAAGCAGAAGTACTTTTCGCTTCGTGAATTATATTCTGATTCATTTCATCGTTTATTAAGTGATAATTTCTTGCATTATCTTTATGGTTGGTACATGATACGTAATACGTATTACTAACTGAATACTATTAATATTGAATTATGTTAATAATATTATTAATAATTACTCTATTAATACTAAATTATAATATTATATTATACGTTTACAGCAAGTTATAAAAAGTTATTTTAAATTTGAATGTGTATGACAATAAAAAATTTTCTTATATAAGATATTTTAATAATATACACAGATAAAAAATATTCTCTTTAATAATTTCGATTAAAAAAAAATTAATAATTATAACAAAAATGCTAGTTATGGACTCTCGAAATTAAAATAATATAAGAATTCAGGCAAATGCAGTCAAGTTATATTTGATAAAAATGTAAAGCAAGTCAAATATAACTTATCTATACATTTAATCAATATTTGTGCAAATATCGTACTGAACTCTCATTTACTTGAATTCTTATATTATTATAATTATTTGTTTTTTAAATTGGGATTGTTTTGTTCTTTTTGTCGATCAACGAATTTTGTAAACATATTTAGAGAAGACACAGACGAATCACAAGCGTAAACCTCTATCCCGTATGTCTTGTAGCAATTCTCTGCAGTAAAGAAACCAATTCCGTTGCCATTATGCTGCCAATTTATTTTCTGTCTTATCTCAGGTTATACTAATCTTGAAATCTCTCACAAAAGCATTATCGTTGAAATCATATATCTAACAATAAGTGAAACAATTATTCATAAATATCCAATGTAACTTTTTAAATTTTGTGCACATTTGTTTTTCCAATTTTACTCTAACTTGGGGAGAAAATAAGGACAAGAAAAGAAGAGAAATAATCATTGTTTGCTATATTTGTGCAGGCAAAGTTGAGGAATCTTATGAAAATGCGTATAATACATTTACAAATGCGAATTGTTCCAGCACTCACATATTTGCTTAATTAAAAGCTAGATTAGCGAAATATTTGGTTGAAATTGCGATTAACGATACACAGTATTGTGATTATGCAGATTTCTTTAATTTCTTCCGAGCCATCTGCGATGAGCGTTAATATCGCGTAATAAAGAAACTGAGTTGTGTTCTTCTTGCATTTTTCTGTCGAAACATTTTTTAAACTAAAAACCTAGCAACAATATATGGATTAATGAATATTCAGTGTGTTATTAATATTCAGTATGTTAAAAACATAATCAACAGTATGTGTATATATCTACTTATAATAAAAAAACTTTTTGAAATATATTATATTTAGAACCAAAAGAATTTGTTAATACTGATCCAAAAGTTTTATTCTATTATCACACACACACATACACACACACACACACACACACACACACACACACACGCACACACACACACACCCACACACACACAACATATATATATATATATATATATATATATATATACAATAAGATAAATTTAATATTTGAATATTTTATACATATGTATATAATAGAATGAACTTATTTGGATCAGTATTAACAAATTCTTTCAATTCTTCTAAATATGTTTTTCTTAATTTTTTTTTTTAATAAATCTCTTAAGACATATTTTTCTTTTGAAATATTAAAAAGTGAGAACATAAAACTTAAAAATATATTTAATATTTTACAAACGCTTTATTTTATGAATACAGTTTTACTCTCCAAATATTTTCGTAAAATAATTAAATTAATCTGTTTATCAAGATATAATGTATCAGATATATATAATTATTTTTTCAAAATTGCTTGTTTTATAAAATTTTCCATTTAAAAATATTCGACATATTTCATATTCTCGAAAAAGTAAAGAAAAATAATTATATAGATAAATGCTTGATGATAATGATGAGGGAAGCGTCAAACATTTTATTAAGTCGGATATGTAAAAACCACCAGCTAGCCAATATAGAGGAATAGAAGCGCGTTTTTGTCGAAAAAAGAAAAAAATATATAGAAGATGAAAAGGAAGAGCAAAAAAAAAAGAGCCGCGCGCGGTATAACAAAGAAACGCTCAGTAGCGCGGGGGCTTTGAATTCACAACCCTTCTCTCTGCCTCCTTCGTTATTTTCTATCTGCCTAGCATTATGCATTTTTCTTCACCTATATTACGAAAAACGTTGGTAAAACGTTTCATACTCGCATTCACAAGTGGCCGCGAATCCGCTTTATTAAACCCTTCAAGCGCTCAAAAGCGCGCACGCGAATTGAGTATTATAACGCGATAATATTTGATAGAAATAAATGATAAATATTATAACATAGATGAAAGAAAATAACATAGATAAAGAAGATATTTTTATGAAAGCGAAAATAAATAACGAGAAATGAATCAAGTTTTTAAGAGAAAAAAAATTAATCTATTGTAATAAGTGCATATAACATGGTGCAACTGTAGTATAGATCTACGAAAAGTTCTTTCACTGTGTGAAAAAGTTGTGCAAACGCACACGTTATAATATTATTCGATTTAACACTGCTACATTTGCTAAATATATTTATCAAAAAGATCATGTCATCACATAGTAATTTATAAAATATAGAACATCATTTTATGTTTCTAATTAAAATTAGTTATTACGATAGGAAATTGGCTCACATATAATTTCTACAGAATAAGATCATATCTTCTTTCTTTTGATCGATGGAGCATCTATTTTGAGACCTTCGTCTTAAGACTATCGGATTATTCCGTAAGACGGTTTACATTCTGCAGTCACTGCAAAGGATAATGTTTCAACGATGTAATACTATGCTAAATACGCTTAGTAACGCTAACATAATCCCGAGATATTCAGATCTTGGAATAGGAAGAATGTTTTAGATTGCCGGAGAGACAAACCTTTTGTTGTAAGTAATATGCTTGAATGATAAATCAAGAAAGTAAGCCATTTATAAACTCATCCTTGTTTCATATTTCGTCTATATTATTTCAACATTCTCCTAGCTCGAAGAAATCAATAATCTTTACAATTTTTTTATTTGACGTAATACCATTATTTATACAAATTCTTCAATTTTTTTCTTTTGATTTTTTATTAATTTCTTATTAATGTGATATTTAATTTTTTAGATAATATGAATAATAATTAATTCGATTATTACAATGATTAATTTACTTAAGGCTATCGGATTATTCCGTAAGACGGTTTACATTCTGCAGTCACTGCAAGGGATAATATTTCAGCAATGTAATACTATGCTAAATACGCTTAGTAACGCTAACATAATCCTGGCTAACATAACTATTTATATTTACTTTTATTAACATTAATTAATCTTTTTTTTTGTACGTGCGCGCAAATAAATCTATATTAGTTTTAAATTTGTACTTACTTTGCACTATCGATTAAAGTTTTATTAAATCTATCAATGATATATCTGTTGTTAAAATTGTAATATTATATTATCTATCTATTATATATAGTTTATGAAAGAAAACTTAATTAATTACATTATTAGCGTTAGTATAATTTTATTTTATATTTTTTTATAATTTTTATAGTAGTGCTATGAACACTATTAAAATTTAGTAGTGTTCATAGCACTACTAACTTGTGCTAGAAACTTAGATGATTATATTTAAACAGTTTTTATATATTTATTAATTTTATGAGTCATTTCTCATATATGCTATCGCGTTTTTCCAATAAGTAAGTATAAGTCCTATGCATTTCATCAACTCATCATTAATAAGCCACATAAAACGAGCGAAATTGTATCATAGATGTTAAAAGCTTTGTTCAAAGTACAAAGGAGCCTCCGCGAATGGCGTGCGTTTTTTTTTCGTTTTTCTTTTGTCTGATTAATCCTACTTGCAAAATGTTCCCGCACTTTGTTGCTTAGGCTTTTGCATTTCTGTCCCGTATGGCTTTAAGAATTATATATTTTTTCCTTTTTTTAAATAAAATTGAGTTAAACTTCCCATCAACCTACGAGAAATTTTCCCGTCTTTTTTGGTCCTTCTAATTTTTCATCAGCCTTACGATTAGTCTTTACAAGAACAGCGTCACCATTTTAAGAGAAGTGCTCTACTTAACTTTTTATAATGTCTGATTTTCCTCATGTAAGACCTTTCATCCATAGTTCCTTGATAGTTGTTATCTAATTGCGTTATCTTATACGATGCATACTTTATCATTGGAGGATCTTTCTAGAAATTGTTTTAATCATTAAACAGCCAGTTATTATATTTTTATCATTATATCTTGTAAAGAAGAAGAAAAATAAAGATATTTATTATCCATTGGAGCTTTATATAACAAAAAAATAGTAAATTATTGGAATATTAAATATAGAAAACGTGTACATAATATATATAACATATAAACATGCACATATATTCATTAAAAAGGAAAAAAGAAAAAAGATGAAATAACAAATAAAACAAATAAAAATTTATATGGTTGCGATAATTTTGAATTTTATATATAATAGTAGACTGTTATTAATCACAATATAATTTGTAGAAATAAAAGGAAAGAAATGACTTTATTATTTGATATTGCTTAAAGAGATTATGCAGTTTAATTTCTTTATGAAAGCAAACATAACTCGAATTGAAAATACAGAAAAGAGAAACCAGGAACAGTGTTAGAGCATTCACTTTGTTACTTGCAGTTACTGGAAAATAGGTGGCACGGATGGAAACGCTTTACGACTTGTGGAAACTTCGTAATAGTACCGTATCGTTACGACCTCCTGCCCTCCGTTTCAATAAACTAATTGAACCTAAAACTTCTCAAAGCCACGTAAAGTCCTAGTCGAACAATATTCATCCGCCATCATAAAATACCACATTATAAAGTTGAAGTAAAGCTAGTGACATTTATTAGAAAATGATTATGAATAAAGATTTTAAATAATGTATCCACATCTTTTTAGAAAGAATGGCATTCATAAAAGTTAACAAAGTTGTTGTAAAAGTTAATAAAAGAATACAAATCTAGTGTGTTATTAACTTTTAAATTACAAAATAATAACCGTCTAAAAAAGTCTATATTTTATTATTCATTATTAAAGTTTCATTGAAATTTTATTTTAAATTTAAGATTTTTATTAATAGAAGTATATAGCAATTTGAAAGTTTCTGAAATACATAAAAGAGAAAATATGAAACTACAGTAGTTTTATTTTCTTATCTTCTGAAGATTACACAATGCTTTTGCAACAAAGAATTTCTAGCGAATACGCGCGTTAATTGAAAACGTTTTGAATTAAAACAAGTTGAAGAACAAATGCATTATTGAAATAATCAAATTACTTTGAATCTGCATTTAAAGAGTTTTAAAAAGAGAATGAGAGGAGGGAAAGAGAGAGAGAGAGAGAGAGAGAGAGAGAGAGAAAGACAGAAATTTAGGATAATACATGTACGGTAATAGATGTGAGGTAAATTTTCACATTTTCGCATTAACTAATGTATTCTGATTGTTGGCGTTGAAAGTTTCTATATCTCGAGTTAAAGAGAGAACGTTATCCCGCCAATATTGCATTAACGAAAATTAAGCTTAAGTCTGTGGATTACACAAATTTATATCAGTTATGTTTTTAAAAATATATCGCGATAGAAGAAATATACAAAAAATAATAACACGTATACATATATATATATATATATATATATATATATATATATATAAAACGTGAATTTAACATGCAGAAAAAGAAGACTCTTTATCAATTATAATGATAATCAATTACATTGGTCAACAAAATTTCACTTAGCTTGTGTGTTACAATAAATTAATGTGATGAAGTATTTCTTTTATAATATTTTTTCTTTTGATTTTAAATTTGTTTGCCAAATGAAAAGGGTAGGATTTTTTAATAACAATAAGTAAATAAATAGAAGAATTTTTGAATATTTTATTAAAATTCTTTTTTCTGCTTAAACCTAAATAATTACATATATATTTATAGGGAATAGATACTCAATTCAATGATTTTCTACTCATTATAAAAGGCAAATAAATCATTTTAATTAAGAAAAAGGTTCCAGAGGCTAACGAGTTATTGTTAGCAAAATGTATAAGTTTTTAGTATAAATGAGTCGGTTACAAAATAGTCTACAGAATAAATTTTAACCTTATTTTCAAAATCGATATAAAAAATATATAAGAATCAGCCAAAATAACATAATTTAACAAAATTGTTATTTTAAAGTGTCCTTTATTGCACTTATATATTTGATTTTAAAATGTCATTTATTGAGCTTATAAAATATTTAATATCAATTTTGTTAATCACACAATTAATCGATTATTGACAAGGTTATACTTATGGTAATATTGTATAATAAATATGTCCATGATATTTTCGTTTATACATCTGTCATGTGTATACGCATTTCTGGAATGATATTACCGATATTACTGAAATAATCGGATGCGCCAAGAACTTGAACGGTCGTGCATGGTGGAAATATTACCTCGTCAATGTCGTATTAAGACACGATAAGTTTAAGTTGGAATCCAATTTGAATACCCGACAGCTTGTTAGAGCTTACCCAGGCTATGAGTGCAACTTTGACGATGCGCAGATTTAGCATTCGCCAACTTTGAAACGATCTAACTCAAAAGCGCGTTTCGCGAAGGTATTCGACGGTATCTACCAAGCAAATTCTACATTCCGCGCACGTATTTACTCGTGGATGTCCCATGTATGAAAAATGTAATGCAAAATTGCACGATAAAAAAACTTGAAAAATTCCGGAATTATGCATTGCTAGCTCGTATAATGTATATGTTTATTATATATATGCATATGTATAAATAGCATAATATGAATTATCGAAAATTGATTATATACTATATATGTACGCGCGCGCGAGCACACACCACACACACGCAAAATATATATAATTTATATACATATTTCTAAGTACAAATTTACAAAAATCAACATTTCAGTACACTGTTTATAATCCTACAACAATTAGTGAAATAGTCTATATAAATTGCTTTTATATATATATATATATATTGCTTCAATTGTAATTTTTTAAGAATATGTAAGTATATCTGTAAGTCTGTATTTAGCTGAAAAATAAATTTATATTGACAGAAAATTTGAAGAAGATAAGAATATATTATAATTCAAAATATTTAAGACTATTAAAACATTTTTTTAATATGAAAATTTTTTGTAATATTTAAAAATATCATTTAAAATATTGTTATTTTTTGAATTATTAATATTATTTTTATTTTTTTAATTATTAATATTATTCATAATCATTATTATATCAACTTTAGCAGATAAGTGTACTAAATTCGCAGCATACTGTTATCACATTATTATACTATATACTCAACTCGTATACTATTTCAGGCTTTAGTATACAGAGATGGCAATCTCGTCTCAGGCTCGCTCGAAGCATTAGTGCAGCACATGGTACCTACGGAGGAATATTATCCCGATCGGGCGTATCTCTTTGCCTTTTTATTGAGCGCCAGACTCTTCATCAAACCACACGAGCTCTTGGGTGAAGTTTGCGCTCTGTGCGAACATCAACAGAATCTGAATGGGGAGGGCGGTAAGGTGAGCATTAGTATTTTCAATTATACTTTCAATTTGTGAAACGACATGACACACTTTATTGATATCACACGAAAATCATATACTATTGTTTCATCACAAAATCGTGCGTCTGATTATTATTCATATTATTTCATAGATCTTATACACATAGTTGTGTCTTTCCCGTTAGATAGAAAGAGAGACATTGTCTTTCTTTCTATCCTTCGTTGTACATACAACACGCATACTTGAAATAATATGAGAAATGATCAACAATTTTAAATATAATTTTTGAAATTAATTCGTTTAAATGAATATATATAAGTTCAACATCTTAACATTCAGATCGGCGCTTCATATTTAAAGTAATTTTAAATCTATCATGCAATGGCATAATATATTAACCGGTAGATTATAATTGATCAAATCTTGTAAAACGATATGTGGTGTATATTCTTGTGTATTGAAATTATGTAATAGAATTATTGGAGGAAAAATGGCAATATTTCCTTTCTCATTCGCGTAAGTACTTAATGAATTTTTTTTTTAAATAATCTTTAAAAAATATAATAAAACATTAAAGTTTATACCTACATATTTATATTATATGACATTGCGTCCGAGTTTGCGTAATATAATCTCATTCATATAAAAAGATTGAAGTATTGTTACGCTCGTACGATCGAATCGCAAACCCATATGCGTACAAAATGAAAAGATACACGTTCGTTAAAAAAGAAACAAGAAACTTTATTCAGAATACACACAACAAACAAAAATGATCGTGTATGACGGAGAAACTGAGGAGTGATCAAAGTACGTTCGAGCATAGCTAATGTCCCAACACTCCCAATTGCAAAAATCTATTAATCTGTCTAATCCGTTAAACAGCTGAGTTGTTCGTCTCGGTAACGCGCTTTCACTCGATTCGACTCGCTCGGAGACGGTACGGTACGGCGCGGCGCGATGCGGTGTCGGCATAACAATATTAGGTACACTATACTCTCACTTTGTCAACTCGATCCCCTTATTATCGCCACAAGGAGTATCCATGTTTATAACAAGATCTATACTTTTCTTCTCCTTTTACGTGCGCAATTTGTTGCCTTCCCTCTATTACGAAATGTAAAAAGTATAAAAAGTTCCGTATACCTAGTCTCCTTCCCCCTTTCTGTCTCTCTCTCCCCTCCCCCTTACTCTTTCTCTCCCAATCTTTTCACTCCTCCGCTATTACTTTATATTTGAATAGAATAAATACTGGTTTTGTCGAACTCACAGTAAATTTAATTATTAAAATCCTTTTTTTTTCAAAATTGAATTACAAATATTTAAGTATTTTTTCATACATAAATATTACTGCGTTATTTTTTCTATATGTTAATTTCTGAAGTATACATATATAAACAATATTATTTTGAAACTAAGATTGCTATTTCTCCTTTACATACCAAATATTGCTACAAATATTCTCTTATTAGTACGCTAATCTCGTTTTATCATATTCTAAAATGTATTTTGCGTTCTAAAATGAAAAATTATCTTTGTTATTTTTTTTGGAAAACGATAAAGTATCTGATACGTGTGTATTACAGGAACGATTACATCGCTTCGTGCCGCGGTTGGTGCAGCTGCTAGCGGAATGGACGGAAACATTCCCGTACGACTTCCGGGATGAGAGGGTGATGGGTCACGTTAGGTCCATCACGCAGAAAGTCGCTGCGGTCGACGCCGCGGCCAGACAGGAAGTTTCGGCGCTGCTGCAAAACTTGCTTCTACGACTGACGGCTCTGGAAAGGTACGAGGAGGGCCTGGCCAGACTGGCGACCGAGGCAGCGACGGAGCAGCTTACACAGGTTCGTGAGTTTCGGTACAAGCGCCCATTTGCGGCCGTCAGCTTGCATTTCGCTGTCCCGCCTCGGCTTAGTTAGTGACTCAGCGCGACATTTTCCAAACTATAACATCGTCGATCTCTCTGAGATGTGCTTTGTGCGTGCAAAATGTACATAATGATATCCACAAATTTTTTGTTTTAAGAAAAACAGAGACGTGATATAATAGTATTTGTCAGCGATGCACAATCCATTTGAATAATACAATTCAATGATAACGAGGCTCTCTCTTCATCAAGAAATTAATCAAAATAGTGCATTCGATGCATTAAAAAGTCGATGACAATTAAGGCATGCTTTGCTATGCTAACAATTTTCTATCGAGTTAGGATAATATTTATTTGTAGAAAATAACTCTTGTTTCATATATAAGTCAAACTTACATAATTGTATCAATATGCGCCTATTACATAATCGATCTCATTGTTGGATTCAGCAAATTACTTCCATATTTACATAGATGTGATTTTCTATGTAATTCACATTATGGAGCTTTTTAAACTGAATCTAAGATAATAAAATCATAAGAGAAAGAGTACTAGTGCTCGATCAATCACGCATTGTGTTCCGGACGCCGCATTGTTTCGCAATTTCAATATGGATTTTACTCGTATAGGCTTGCCATGTTGCAAAGCTCGATTATTCGGTTTACCGTAATCGTATATCGACCCTTCGAGGACTTTCAGCATAATGAAGCGATAATATTCTCCCTCCGGGTAACGCTCCGCCTCTTATGCTTTTCATTCTCTCTCACTTTGACCGTTCCACACATTGCTATATCACGACTGTTATAACGTTTATACGCGCGAATATCGGGATCCCATTTGCATCCATGTATCGCATACATACGCATCGATCGAAACGCACAAACTTGAACATCCACAAGCGTACGCATGTGCACTTTGCGCGGTTAGTCCTGTTAGTGCAGTTTCCATGCCGGGAGACGTTAACCATTCCGTTAATTTGATTATCGCGTGCCTATCTGCCGCTTGTAATACCCGCTAATAGGTAATTTGCAGCTACATTAGTTAGTTAAATATACTGGACGGTGTCACGTGCGTGCGTGCGTGCATGCGTATTTATGATATATTAAGTTGACTTTGTTTTTAAATATTAGCGCGATGTAAATAACAAATTAAGCAAAATTTATATTAAACTAACGCATGCAATAATTTTGAATTAATTTCGTGAATACTAAATAACTGTTACAATACTTACGTGCGGGAATAAAATTAAGTATTCATATTTCACATTTCGTTTGAAACGAAAATATTTATTAAATCTGCGAGATGGAATTTCCGGCGAGTTTACTTCAAAGAATATTAAAACAATAATATTTGCCGATTATATGATAAATATGGAGTTTCTACAAGAAAATAGGATACTTTTAAGCACTCACAAATTTTTCGGATAACCAGTTTATGTTTTCTACAAACTCTTGATCAATGTACATGCATCGATTTATGTAAAAGATGCAATAAATATACGATAATAATTTATATTATTCTTTATGACATTACTTTTTTTGTGTACTTACCGAACACTTTATGTAATTCTTGTTTCTTTTGATTCTACTTCTTTATTAAAGAAATAACAAGTAACAAGTTATATATATATATATATATATATATAATTTTGTAATCAAAATAACCTGATTTATTTGATAACAATGGTCACATTTAAATTTCTTTTGTTTGTCGTTACATCAAAAACTTTTATATTTTGTACATGAATAAAGTCCATTTGATCATGATTACTTTAGCGGTTTCTTTAACGTATGTGATTTGTAATTTGCGAAAATTATTTATCTCAAGCTCCAAGATAAGAAGAGGAAAGATGAGAGCTTGTACAAATAAAAAGAGAAATATTAAAAAGAAGAAAAGAAGGAAAGATAAGACAGGAAAAGCAGATCGAGTTTTCGCGAAGCTTCGGCTTATTAAACAGCAAATTCGCCTTTACGCATTTTTCAACTTATCCTATACATGTTACAATGACAGCAACTTTACGTAGAAAGAAGTTACAGCTCTCAAGTCCAATAATACCTACCTTAATATCTTATTCTCTCTCTCTCTCTCTCTCTCTCTCTCTCTCTCTCAATCTGTCTCTCTCTTTTTTGTTTTTTTGTTTTTTTTCTCTCAGCTTCCTCTTCTTTCTCTCTCTTTCTCGTTCTTACTTCTTATTTTATTTTTTCCAAAACTTTAACCGAGTTTTATGTACTTTCTTCAAGGATTTACATATATTTCATTCCATAAATTATAATTATAACGTAATGCAATATTTATTATTCTTTAACAAGTACCATGTATTATTTAATTACAAGACGCGAAAAGATATACTAAATTCGTTATTACTTAAAAGCAATTTTTATTCTATCTTTATTATATTTATTCTAATATTTATTCTAAATATAGATTTTAAAATTATTATATTGTTTTATCTCTCAACATAATGATACAAATAATCCCAAGCGTAAAGAGTTGAATTATTAGTTTGTCGAACTTTCGTAACAGTCGTTCGTTACATGTCAGAAAAAAGATCATTTCTTTTTGTTTAAAACGAAAAGTAACTTACGAGACCAATCATGAGTTTTTGATATTTGTTGATTTTTCTTTCGAGCAACTTCTAAGTGCATCCTATATCGAAAGTTAGTAGAAATACCTTGAGTTCATGATTGCATCCTTTCCGCCTTCATCAGATTTTATTTTTAACTTTCAATTTATTTCATCCGTCAATTCAGATGAATTTCGCTCTTTTAAAATAAAACTGCATGAGAAAGTGTGAAATGTGCATGTCATTCTTTGTTATAAGTTATCTCCTCAACACACTTTTGCTTCAAAATTGCTTCACCTCAAAATTGTCTTTGCTGGGCATTTTCTCAAAGAGAGCAATTTCTTGGCATTGAAGAGAATACAATCAAAACAAAGAATATCTTTATAATCGAGCACTTTTTCTTCTTTGTAACATAATATATTTATTATTTATACATATTTATTATTTATCTAAGATTTGCATTGACGATGAAATAGTTAATTAAAATATATAAATTTAATTTACATGTATATATATTATATATATATATATATATATATATAATATATATATATA
>Ga0157363_1003340_pt1 | contig 14491 bp, 8 predicted proteins | sample AttsexASBM1_FD_111477 | JGI IMG/M metagenome (GOLD analysis project Ga0157363, IMG submission 111477) | Fungus gardens microbial communities from leaf cutter ant in Ribeirão Preto, State of São Paulo, Brazil - Atta sexdens ASBM1 | ecosystem: Host-associated > Fungi > Mycelium > Unclassified ...
CTGAAAGGGAAACGCGTTGGCCTGAATAAGGGGTCGGACGTGAACTATCTGCTGGTGAAAGCGCTGGAAGAGGCCGGGCTGACCTATAAAGATGTGACGCCGGTGTATCTGCCGCCTGCCGATGCACGCGCGGCGTTTCAGAAAGGGGCGATTGATGCCTGGGTTATCTGGGATCCCTATCTCGCTGAAGTGGAAGCCAACGCCGATGCGCGCGAGATCCGCAACGCCGAAGGCTTAGCGCCCCATTACACTTTCTATCTCGCCAGCCGCCCGTTTGCTGAAAATCATCCGGAAACCGCGAAGCAGGTGATTGACGAGCTGAGTAAGCTGAGCGACTGGGCTAACCAGCATCAGGATGAGGCCGCCGCAATTTTAGCGAAATCGACCGGGCTGGAGAAATCGATCTGGCAAACCACGCTGAAGCGCCTGCCCTATGGCGCATCACGCGTGACAGCAAAAGTATTTGATGAGCAGCAGGCGCTGGCCGATACCTTTACCCGCGTAGGTTTGCTGCCGGTGAAAGTTGATGTGCGCAGCGCAACCTGGTCGCTGGATAAGCGATAATGTTGCCTGACGATCATTCACAGCAACGCGTACCGGGGAATGTTTAATCCGTAAGGCGGTTAGTGGGCGTTTCACACAAGCCCACTGACCCGCCATCCCCGCCCTGGCTATTCCGCCTTTGACTGGCCGATCTGCCAGATACCCGTTGGTGTCTTACCGTTCACCTTCCAGTCGCCGATATCACGCGCTTTATATATCACCGGATTGTGAGAGGAGACGGTACGCGCATTACGCCAGTGCCGATCCAGCGCTTTACTGACGCGCGTATCCGACGCACCCAGCGCATTAAACAATTCTGTCGCCGCACGCGGAATCAATTCGCTGGCAACCACCTGCGCCTGGCCGGCTTCCGCTTCTGCCTGTGCGTTAATCGCGATGATGCCAGCTTCGTCATTACTGAGGTGCGCCTCATAGGCTGATTGCAGTGAATGTGCTGCGCGGATGACCGTTGCCTCAACCGCAAATGCCAGGCTGGTGATCTCGCCGATAACCTGCAGCACTTGTGCATCCTGACGCGGTACATTCGCATTGCCGTGGCTGTAAACGCGGTTACGCGTCGCCACCACTTCCGCACCGTCACGCGCTACCGCCCGACCAATACCCGCCAGCGTGGCTAAAAGCACATGCTGGTAATAGGCGGTCTGATAACGGAAACGGGTGGCAAAATCGTACACGTGCGCCTGTTCAATCTGTGCGTTATCAAAGCGCGTAGTACCGCTGCCGGTAAGACGCTGACCAAATCCATCCCAGTCATCCAGACGCGTCACTCCCGGTTGATGAGTATTCACCAAAACAATCACATCACCCTGAGTATCTTCACGCCGGGCGAAGACATCGATCCAGTCGGCATACAGGCTACCGGTGCTGTAAAACTTCTCACCGTTAAGCACCCAGCCGCCGTCTGCCGGCGTTACGCGCGTCAACACATCACCTGATTTCACATTACCGATTTCCGTCCAGCCGCTCCCGACCAGCTCGCCATCGCTAAAGCGGCGGAACCAGGTATCGCGCGCCGGGCTATCAGACTGATTCAGCCGATCCTCAACAAATGCGAAGTGCGCGCGCAGCGCCTGCGGCAGATTAGAGTCAGCTTCAGCCAGTTCAACCAGCAGCTGGAAGAGTTGCGGTAACGATGCGCCCCAGCCGCCCTTCTCTTTTGGAATGCGCACCGTGCCAAAACCGGCCTCTTTAAGCCACCGCAGTGCGTCATGCGGTAACGTGCGCGTACGTTCGCGTTCTGCGGCACCCGCAGCAATACGGGCAAACAGCGGACGGAAATGAGCCGCCAGTGCAGTGTAATCAGTGCCTGTTGATAATGCGCTCATGGTTTACTCCTGAGAGAGATCGTCGATGTCGTGGCGGGTAGGCTCATGGCGCACTACCAGCAGGAAAAAGATCGGGATAATCGCGGCAAGCGAGACGACCCAAAACATATTGGTACCAAGGGCTGCCTGCAGAATCGGCAGGATAAACAGCGCCAGTGCGCTGCCGATGCCAGAGAGCGCCCGACTGAAACCTACACCGGTAGCGCGAATGGAAGTGGGATAAGAGAGCGCCGGATAGACCATCAGCTGCGCGCCAGGGCCAAAGCCCTCGGCAAACAGCCATAATCCGAGCATCAGCACAGCAAAAACAGTGCCTGCCAGCGCCTGCGGATGGCCAATCAGCGCCAGCGCCGTCAGGGCGAAAAATTGCAGAGCGAAGCCGGCAATCGCTACGTGACGGGATGGATATCTCCACGCCAGGCGCATACCCAATAAGCCTCCCGTAAAGGCGAAAAGCGCATTCAGGCCGAGCGAAGCGGAAATGGTTTCGAACACGCCCGCGCCAAGAAACTGCGCAAGAATCGAAGGCAGAAAGAAGGCGATAGCGGTGTACTCAAATGAGATACAGATATTCATTACGCCCGCCACAATGGTGCGTTCCCGCCACGGTTTTTGAAACAGTACGCGGAAACTCACCCTGGGTGCAGCGGCGACCGGAGATGCTTCCGGTTCGGCTTCATGGGCGTGAATACCGTAAGAGTCACGCAGAATGCGCACCGCCGATTTGAGATCGCCCTGATTTGCTGCCCACAGCGGGGATTCATTCATAAATTTACTGCGTACGGCGATAATCAGCAGCGCCGGTACGGCACCAAACAGGAGTGACGCGCGCCACAGCCAGTCGGCGTGCTGCGCAGGCAGCAGAAAGTAGAGGCCGAAGATCAACAGGAAGCAGACGGTGGATGCCGCATACCACATCGGGCACCAGGCCGCGAGACGCGCCGCTTTATTGCCCTTGCCGGCAAATTTTGAAAACTCCGCCAGGTAAGACATCGCTACCGGGAGATCGATACCGACACCAATGCCCATCAGGAAACGGGCGCCGATCAGCACCCAGACATTGGGTGCCAGGCCGGCAGCAATGGCTGATACGACAAAAAACAGCATGTCCGCCATGAATACCGAATAGCGCCCATATTTATCCGTGAGCCAGCCGCCAATCAGGTTACCCACGATAGTGCCTACCATAATTGATGACGTTACCAGCCCGGTGGTAAACGGTGAGAGGCGGAATTCGCGCACCACATCATCAATACCGTAAGAGAGTGTGGTTAAATCATAGGCATCAAGAAAAACGCCGCCCAGCGCGAGAAACACAATCATTCGGGCATAGTTGTTTTTACTGCTACGGGTATTGATCAGTCTTGCCACATCACTGACCGAACGGACCGGCTCCGATACCGGCAGGGTGTTTTCTAAAGGAATTGAGCTCATAACATCTCACGTGTTTAATTGTACAGGTGAAGTGGTTATAAGCGTTCCGCGCACCGGACCAAAGCAACAATAAAAGCTATAAAATTGCTATAAATCAATAATATAAAATCATAAAACGGCAAAGCCCGGATACGCATAACGCATCCGGTCATGTTATTAAAGCGATCTTCTGTTGGCAGCCCGCTAAGGCGCGCGCAGCGATATACGTGAGCTTTTACCCTGCATCATATAACCGCCTGTTTTAGGTTACTGCGCACGCGATAGCCGGCACCGGGGTGCGGTATCTCAAGCTGTGGACCGGCATTAAACAGTTTTTCGCGCAGCGTGCCGGCGGCATACTCTTGCTTATAAACACCACGCTTTTGCAGTTCAGGGATGAGCAGCTCAACCACATCGGTAAAGGTTTCGTGCGTTAGCGCATAGGCGAGGTTGAAGCCATCCACATCGGTCTCTTCCACCCAGCTTTGCAACTCATCAGCTACCGTTTGCGCGCTGCCAACCAGCAGCGGACCAAAGCCGCCAATGCCCACCCAATCAGCTAACGCTTTCACCGTCCACTGCCGATCGGGATCGGCAGTGGAAAAGGTCTCAACCGCAGACTGGATGGCGTTGGTATGCAGGTACTTCAGTACCTGATCCGGTTGATACTGACCGAAGTCGATACCGGTCCAGCCGGAAACCAATGCTAATGCCCCTTCATAACTGACCCACTGTTGGTACTCTTTCCACTTCTCCTGCGCAGCCCGATCGGACTCGCCCACAATTACCGTCTGCAGATTGAAGATCAGAATGCTGCGCGGATCGCGTCCAACCGCTTCAGCGCGACGGCGGATATCCGCTACCGCTTTTTTCAGCAATATTTTTGACGGTGCGGCAACAAACACGCACTCCGCGTGTTCAGCGGCAAACTGTTTACCACGGCTGGATGCGCCAGCCTGATACAGCACCGGCGTACGCTGCGGTGAGGGTTCACAAAGGTGGATTCCGGGCACGTTAAAAAACGTCCCCTGATGATTGATTGGATGGATTTTTTGCGGATCGCTAAAGATACGACGTTCACGGTCACGAAGCACGGCGTCCTGCTCCCAGCTGCCCTCCAGCAGTTTATAGACCACCTGTAAGTACTCATCGGCGTAATCGTAGCGACTGTCGTGATCGGTCTGCGTCTTGTGCCCGATATTGCGTGCGCCGCTCTCCAGATAGGATGTCACAATGTTCCAGCCAATGCGCCCTTTGGTGAGATGATCCAGCGTGGACAGGCGACGGGCAAACGGATAGGGATGTTCGAAGGAGAGTGAAGCCGTCAGGCCAAAACCCAGATGCTCGGTGACTAACGCCATAGGCGTAATCAGCGCCAGGGGATCATTAACCGGTACCTGCGTCGCCTGGCGAATCGCTGCATCCCCGCTGCCGTTCAGCACATCATAGATGCCCAGTACATCGGCAATAAACAGGCCATCAAACTTGCCGCGCTCCAGCAGACGCGCTAAATCAACCCAATACTCCAGATCTTTATACTGCCAGGAGCGGTCACGCGGATGCGCCCACAGTCCCGGTGACTGATGTCCGACACAGTTCATATCAAATGCATTAAGGCGTATTTCACGTTGCGATGGCATAGCAATCTCCATAGCGCGGCTGTAGTCGTGCTACGACCGGGCGTTCGTCAGATTAAGGTGGATGTTAAGCGATTAGGGTGCAGAAGAGGGACATCGCTCAGCCTGAGCGATGTGAAGTTCGGTAAGAATATGCTGCGCAACGTCGGCGGCGTGATCGGCTACCTGTGGCAGCCCCATCAGTTCTCCAAAGCGGGCGCGGGCGGCCGGTCCGACCACAAACAGGCGTGGATTGGGTGAGCTTTGCTGATCCAGCGCGCGCGACTGGCTATCGACATCGATGCCGAAACCCAGCGCATCAGCGCGAATGTATCCCTGTTGACTCAACGACTGTAAGAGCGGCTGACTGCGCGTCAGTGCGGCATGCGCCGGCCCGGTTGTCACAATAAGATGATCCAGTACCCGCGTCTGCAGCGCGCCGCTGCGTAGACGCAGCGTAATTGCCAGCTGCGATCCATGCGGGCTAACCGCAGCCAGACGCGCCGGCAGCACCTGTAAACTGCCCTGCTGCTGACGCCGCGAAATAACGTCTGCCACCTGAGGCGCAATACGATATCGGTGCACATCCCACCACGAACGCAGATGACGCGCAAAGCGCTGCTGTTCACGCAGCGGCAGCGATTGCCAGATCTGCTGCCCTTGCACCCGCACTTCATCCAGCACGCGTTGCCAGGGTAATTGCATGGCAGCTGCACGCGCAACCTCAGCGCGGATGTGATGCAGCCACAATCGCGCACTGGCCGCATTCTGAGGCGCCAGTGCCCACTCTGGCCATTCACCCCTGAGATTCTCACGTGAGAGCTGCCCACGGCGCGAGAAGGCGACTAACGGGCCGTAATGCTCCCGCGCGTCCAGCGATGCCACCGCATCCGCCATACTCAAGCCCGTGCCAACGATGCCGACACTCGCCTGCGGCGCAATCACCTCCAGAGCCCCCTGTTGCCATGGGTTGGCAATTAACGCCGGATGAGCAGCAACGGCGCGTACTGCGGCGGGTAGCGACGGTGGGGGATGGCTGATAGCAAGCACCAGCACATCGCCGCGTAACGCTGTGCCGTCGCTCAGCTGCAGCTGCTGGCCTTCCCATGCTACCGCGCTGGCCTGAATATGGCGCAGCTGTACATGTGTAGAGCTCTCCGCTGCGCGGACAAACTGATGTGCCAGGTAGCGACCAAACATGTTGCGCTGCGGATATACCGTGCCGTCTGCACAGTGGGCTGCTGAATCCAGTGAACACTCTGGCTGCTGCCGGTACCAGCGATCAAAAGCGCCTGGCTCCTCTCCGCTGAGCTGCATACGTGCAGCCGGCACATTGATACGGTGCGCCGGGTCCAGCGTGGAATAGGCCACGCCACAGCCCGGCATGGCACGCGGCTCAACCACTGTAATCAGTAACGGGGCCGACGACGTTCGGGCAAGATGTATCGCGAGGGCAGTGCCACTAAAACCCCCACCAGCGATAATGATCTGCGCTGCTGCCATCACTTTCTCCTGCTTCAGCGGGTGCCGGTCTGTTTTGAAGGGCGTTTGTCCCCGCCGATGGTTTCGCCGAACGGCCCGGTATTAAGTGTACGCGCGCGCTGCTGCTGACCCTGTGAAACGGGTAATAACGGCAGCAGTAGCTCAGCAACACGATGCGCCTCTTCCAGATGCGGATAACCCGACAGGATGAAGTTGGTCACACCCAATGCCTGGTATTCACGAATGCGAGCGGCAACCTGCTCAGGGCTTCCCACCAGTGCGGTGCCGGCACCGCCACGCACTAACCCAACGCCGGCCCATAAGTTTTGCGAAATGTAGAGATTATCACGCGAGCCATTGTGCAGTGCGCTCATGCGAGCTTGTCCCGCCGAGTCCATCCGCGCAAATATCTTTTGTGCCTGTGCAATGGTCTCGTCATCCAGATGAGCAATTAATTTATCCGCCGCCGCTTTTGCCTCCTCTTCCGTCTCACGCACTATCACATGCAGGCGAATCCCGTACTCCAAAGTACGTCCTCTCTCTTCGGCGCGGCGACGCACCACGGCCAGTTTTTCTGCTACCTGCTCAGGCGGCTCGCCCCAGGTCAGATAGGTATCGATCTGCTCTGCGGCAACATCAATAGCCGCGTCGGATGAACCGCCAAAATAGAGTGGCGGACCCTTCTCCTGAACCGGCGGGAACAGTACCTCAGCGCCTTCAACGCGGATATGCTGCCCCTCATAATCCACCTTTTCACCGCGCATTAAACGACGATATACATCCAGGAACTCTTTAGTAACTTCATAGCGTTCACGATGCTCAAGAAAGATGCCGTCACCTCTGTTCTCTACCGGATCGCCGCCCGTTACCACGTTAATCAGCAAACGGCCCTCTGACAGGCGGTCAAGCGTTGTCGCCATGCGGGCAGCCAGCGTAGGCGGCTGTAAACCCGGTCGTACGGCCACCAGATAACGCAAACGGCGGGTGACAGGCGCTAACGCAGCCGCTACCAGCCAGGCGTCCTCGCAGCTTTTTCCGGTGGGGATAAGGACGCCGTAAAAACCGAGATTATCGGCGGCCAACGCTATCTGCTGCAAATAGCCCAGATCAACCGGACGGCCTCCCTCCGTGGTTCCCAGATAACGCCCGTCGCCGTGGGTTGGCAGAAACCAAAAGACATTGATGCTCTCATTACTGACGTCGGCCATGATTCTTTTCCTATATAACCGTATTTAAAAATGATTAATTTGCAGCATTTATTTGGTTATATAGCGGTAAGCGAAAAGTGTGCCACCTCTCAAAATTTTCTCTATGTTGTTATTTCAGGGAGTTACCCTAAATGTCCTTATCAGCGAGTTGCCTTTGCAACTCCCGCACAACAGCATTTGCTGCATATGCAACTGCTTATGTTTTTTTCCTGCTATCCATAGTGTTCTGGCACGTTTAGCCTGAGGTAAAGCTCACTACCGGATTACTGCCATGCTGAACCCTTATGCTAACCATACGGATTCCCCTCGTTTAGTGGACCCTGCCTCACTGGCGTTTCAATCTTTGCTGGATAAATTCGCGCCCACCGATGCCACGGTGTTGATCGTCGGCGAGACGGGCACAGGTAAAGAGGTCGTCGCCCGCTATTTACATCACCATAGCCTGCGTCGGAATGGCCCTTTTTTAGCGGTGAACTGTGGGGCGTTAACCGAGAGTCTGGCTGAGGCTGAGCTATTTGGACATGAGAAAGGCGCTTTCACTGGCGCGACCCAGGCGCATCCCGGCTGGTTTGAATCTGCTGAAGGGGGCACATTACTTCTGGATGAGATAGGCGAGTTAAGTCTGCCCCTGCAGGTAAAGCTGCTGAGGGTATTGCAGGAGCGGGAAATTACTCGTGTGGGTTCACGTAAGCCCGTTAAGATTAACGTGCGCGTCATTGCGGCAACGCACGTTGACCTCGCCCAGGCTATTCGTGAACGCCGCTTTCGTGAAGATCTCTTCTATCGCCTTAATATTGCCGTGGTGCCTTTGCCGCCGCTGCGTCAGCGCCGTGAGGACATTCCTCTACTGGCGCGACATTTCCTTTCGCTATATGCCCGTCGGCTCGGCAGACCGGCGCGATATCTTTCTGCAGATGCGCTGGAGTCGCTACGCGAATATAGCTGGCCGGGTAATATTCGGGAGCTGGAAAATACGCTGCATAACGCAGTTCTGCTTAACCGTGATGAAACCTTAACGTCACAGCATTTGCGGTTAGCAGGCGGGAATTGGGCCTCGCCAGTGGATGCGGAAGATACGACGCTGGATAATTTTTTGCGTCATCAATTAGTGCACGAACCGCAGCAGCTTTTCGACCGGGTTGTTCACAGCCTGATCGACAATGCGCTGACCTTGACCGGCAATAATCAGACGCAGGCGGCTGCCCTGTTGGGGATCAGCCGTCATACGCTTCGCACCCACCTGGCTAATCAGGGCGTAATAAAAGGGCGCCGTAAAACCGCTCAATCTTCACCTTTCATTGATGCTGGCGATCGCGTGTATGAGCGTGAATTGCGTATCGGCTATCAAAAGTTTGGCAACCTTGGTGTGCTAAAGGCGAGGCAAACTCTTGAGCAGTGTTTTGCAGAGCAACATATCAGCGTGTTATGGAGTGAGTTCCCTGCCGGCCCGCAACTCCTTCAGGCCTTACAAAATAATGAGATCGATTTTGGCACTACAGGCGAAGTCCCGCCTATCTTTGCCCAGGCCAGCGGCAATGCCGTCACTTATATTGCATGGGAGCCGCCCGCGCCCGGCAGTGTGGGCATCGTTGTTCCGCACGCCAGTGACATCGTCACCGTAATGGATCTGCGAGGTAAACGCATCGCTGTGAACAAGGGCTCGAATGTTCACTGGCTGCTGTTACAGCTGCTGGAGGAGGCGGAGATTGCTCTGGATGAGATTAAAATTGTCTATACGCCGCCAAAGTATCCTCTTACCGCCAGCGATTTATTAGCTGCTGATGCCTGGATGATGTGGGATCCGCTGCTTAGCGTAGCGGAAAACAATCCGGAACTGCGTATATTAGTAAACGGCGAGGGGCGCGTTCGTAATCACCAGTTTTATCTTGCCCGTCGCGATTATGCCTGGCAGCACGAAGAGATTATTCAGCAGCTGATTGAGAATCTGCAGCATACCGGGTCTTTCATTGATAACAGACGGCAGCAGGCCGCGATTCTGCTGGCACACGAATTAAGCCTTGAGCCCGAAGCAGTTGAACGGGCGTTGTCACGCCGAAGTCATAAAACACGTGCAATGGCGTTTGACGTTATTAAAGAGCAACAAACAATAGCCGACCGTTTTTATGCGTTAGGCCTTATCAGTAAACCGGTGCGAATACGTGATGCTGTCTGGCAATCTGTGCCTGCCCGCGCATTTCAAAACTAAGTGGTCTGAAAGAAAGTTATCCACGTTTTCTGTGGATAAATCACTGAATATCATCTGGCTAAGCACTACTGCATAATCATTTTATCAGCCTGATGCTGATGAAAACGCGGCGATTTCAGCCTGAAATTTCTCATAAAACATGTTCAATTTCATATGATTAATAATGAAATCGCTGCGGCGAGGCCATAAAATTTCAGGGGCTTAATTCCTGATATTTTTATGTGATTTTCTGGATGCTGATTTCGCACGCAGTCGGTTAAATTAGCGACACCGTATACTCTGCATTTAGATCATTCGGGATGAAAACAGAAGAGAAAATTGGCGATTTCAGCCTGAAATTTTTACAGCCTCTATCGATATTTCATAGGGTTAGCCGTGAAATCACACTGGCGAACTGAATCAGCATAAAAAAACCGCCATAAGGCGGTATTTTAAATTATTGGTTGAGATATTTTTTTAGGGTTTCATTAATCACTCTATCCAGCTCTTCCTGTAGCTCCCGGGATTGCCGGTTAAACTCATAGCTGAACATACGCCCACGCATCTTTTTACGTGCAAAGCGGTCTTTGTCGGCAAAGTCCCATAGCGGTGTTGATACGGTTTTATCTTTAGCCGGAGATTGCATTAAGGTCTGGCTACCATTGCGAACCAGACGCAGGATACCGTTTTTAACTTCATCCTCGGCCAGCCCATCTCGCGCGCAGACGCTATCGACATCCATCCCAATGGTATCAATAAGCGCATCCACTGTCTGGCCGGTCTCCTGCAGTTTCTCGTAAGACTGTAAGAGCGTTTTATAGTCCGGATAGGTCAGTTCATAGTGATTCGGGAAAAGGGTAACGAGTTCAGATGGCACGCTGGCTGCCTGCAGCGCGCGCGTCACTTTTGCCTGAGATAACCCTTCGCTCTGAGCAATCTCTTTCTGCGTCAGGCCGCTCTCCTTTAGAGACATCAGGCGCATGCCCACTTCACGCAGGTTATGTTCGCGTGCTGTCTGGATATCCTGTGCCAGACGACGAGCTTCATCTGCGGAAATAGCGACATCGGTGACCAGTACATCCAGCCCGGTTTTGCAGTGAAGGGCGGCAGCGCGGCGGCGCGATCCATCGAGAATCTCAATACGCTCATCGCGCTTCACACCAATCGCAGGGAAGAACTGCTGCAGTTTGATAGTACGAATAATGTCGCGCAGGGACTCGGGTGTTAGCCCGGACTGATCGCGCCCGTTGGTTTCCATCACAACATAGGTTTTCTCTTCAACTTCTTTCGCCGTGATGTGCTCCAGTCTGAACTGAGCCCGTTTGCCGGTTGCGAGAATAAAAGTCTGCGAATGGCCATCTGCGCTGGCCTCATTTTGTAGCGGGCTCTGGCTGAAGGTACGGCCAATAGTAATTCTTTTTGCGCTCATAATAACCTCAGTTCAGGCGAATAAATTCAATACGATCAAAGACAGCTTTGGCAAAATCTTCTGCCGCTGAACGCGCGTTCTTCAATGCTTCGCTGCTGCCAACATAGGTTGAAGGGTTTGCAGAAATGACTGTATCAAATGACTCGCCGCAGCGTTCAAAACCATCCAGACGTGGCAGGGCAGCATCCAGCATATCGCCACCAAAGATCTCTTTAGCCAGGCTATGGCACATCTTGTGATCGGCTTTATTCGAAAGCTTCGACATAAAACCAATGTTGCCCTGTATGCGGCAGGGTGCACCAGACTCTTCAATAATGCCGATAAGCTCAGGCAGGCGCGTCAGGTATTTCAGCGTGGAGTGGAAATCAACCTGAGCAGGTGGAACCGGCGTCATCAGCAGATCAGACGCTGCAATAGCATTCTTCAGGAAAGCATCCAGATGCGGGCCGCTGTCGATAAAGATAAGGTCGTAATCTTTCTTTAGTTTGGCGACAACATTCTCATAAAGCACAGCGTGTACGTTCTGCTCAGGCAGATGTTCAGCGCATAGCTCTTCCCAGCGCGATGCAATAAAAGCGTCATCAATTGAGGCTGGCAGCACATCCACACCGGGAATGATGGAAGGTACGATAAATTCGCTTTTTAGCTCTTCACGGCTGACATTTTGTAACATTGCCTGGGCTGCGGTGGCTTCCACCAGACCCACAGAACGCTCGTGGTTCAGGAACATGGTGGCAGAGGATTGCGGATCGAGGTCAATCACCAGAATACGCAGATCTTCAAACAGTAGATGAGGATGCGCCCGCAAGGCATGTGCCAGTGAGACTGTCGAAACGGTCTTCGAAACGCCGCCTTTGAGATTCCCGACAAACAGTGTGAAGGCTTCAGCATGACGATCGCGGTATTTAGGTACACCGCGATGATGATAGATATCGATGATATTTTGAATCGACATCGCATATTTGGTTGAGCTGCCTGCAGCGCGCTTATCGAACGGATAGCCATTCTCTTCCATCTCGTTAACAGCGTAATCCACGCTGGCGCGTGTAAGCTTAGGCAGTTTGGCTAACGCCGCTTTCGCATAAACCTGATAAAAAGTATTCTCCTTTAACTCTGCTTTTTGCGCCTGAATCTGCTCAGTCAAACTCATCAGCATCTTCTCTGAGCGTTGAGCGACCTTCAAAACCTGCTTATCATCGTTAGCCATACTTGCTCCACACATGTAGGATTTCTGCCTTTATACCGAAATCCTGCACATGAGGCAAATCAAACTCATCTGCTCAGTAAGGTTTAATAATGAGAAAATGCGTGTAACGGAAATGGCTCATTTGCAATGTTCACTGTAATCAGTGCGTGTATTGTAAGCACATCAAGTGGTTGTTCAGGAAGTAAGCACCCGCTGAGCATTTACCATGCAAAGATTCACTGTAATCAGTTATCGATAGACTTACATTCCCGTGAAAATCATGCAGGTAAGGGTAAAAATCCATAAGGCGTAAAGATTTGTGCGTAATGTTCACTGTAATCAGTAGACGCCTTTACTCCGCATCATTCACCAGAATAAGCGAAACGTTTACTGTAATCAGTGCGGGGTTCACTGTAGTGAGTAGACGACTCTTCGCGATGTGCGATTTGACATGCGAGAAATGTGATGTGCATCTCAAAACGTTCACTGTAAACAGTACAGCCAATGATAAAAGCTTAGCCACGGATTTACGTTCACTGTAATCAGTAAAACTCTCTGTGCGTTCTCCCTGGCGTTCACTGTAATCAGCAATTTTATCCTTATCAGCTCAGATCGTTCACTGTAATCAGTAAGCAACGCGCATTAGACTTAAACGTTCACTGTAATCAGTAGTGTAAACGGGGCCGCATGCAAATATGCTGCACTGTACTTTATAGATTCACTGTACTCAGTAGCTCAATATTCGCTTATTGCAAGCCTGTCCAATGACTATCCAAACAAACATTCACTGTAATCAGTAAGTATTAAAGCGCGCTACTTTAACGAGTCAGCAGCACTGAACGTGCGCGTGGAGAGTTATCTGACGCTTAGTGTTCACTGTAATCAGTAGTCTGTGCTTCGCCGTCCAGCCGCTATTGCACTCAGTCAATGACGTTCACTGTAATGAGCAAGGCACTGTGCAAGTACGCGTACAGGATGTTCACTGTAATCAGTAGAGCAGGGTGGATTGTGTAAACAGAGAGCAGACCCGAAGGAAGCAGGGCAGGGTGACGGGAGTTAACATTCACTGTAATCAGCTGCTGTGGCAGGGTCTGATGCTCCTCGAAGCATTACGTAGTCATAAGCCGGGTGTACGTTCACTGTAAGCAGTACAAGCGTGCATATTCACTATAAACAGTAATCCATTTTACCCTGTCACTTTTACTGGTTATTTTTACAGCAGCTATTCTGATTACAGTGAATAACTCTCGCCGGTTAAGTTTTTTCCTTTGAAAATAGCGGGTTAACGACAGGCATTCACTGTAGTGAGTTAATATGAAGGCGATAATGTTCACTATAAACAGCATTGATAAGAGGTAGTGCGCAACGTTCACTATAATCAGCTAACAGCCCGTTAAAAAGGTTAAACAGAGTAGCCCTTATCAACCCAGTAAGCACTTACTATCAATATAACCCCGTAAAAACGGGTACATTAATCAAAATGAAGAAATGCGCACCAAAGATGGATTAACGAAGCGCTGATTACAGTGAACATTACTGATTGCAGTGAATAGCTTGAGATTGGCTGATTACAGTGAACGTTATGATGAGAAGTGGATGTCACTTTTTTAGCCAAAAGTGACACCTTTTCGCCGGTTGAGCTGATTACAGTGAATCCTTGTCAGTCTTCAAAGTCGAGATCTTCCAAAGACTCAATACTCTCCAGATTACTGATACCATCGAGTTTAGGCGTGCGGCTATGAATGATGAAAAACACCGAGCGGCCGCGTTTCACTTCTGAATAATCCAGATAGCCAATCTCTTTAAGCTGCTCCATTGCGCGGCGGACCACGTGATTCTGTGTTGTAGTTTTTGAGCCCAGGTTAAGGCGCATACGCAAACGAGCAAGAGAGATAGGGGCGGGGTTGGTCGGCAGACTTTCCAGATAAGTATACAGCGCCTGCGCCGACTCTTTACGCTTCAACCGCGAGATAGCCCTGAGCTGTAACAGCACCTTGTGGTCGAAATTATACAGCTCGAACAATTTAGGATCGGCCTGAATACGCACCAGATCTTTCTCACGATCGTAATAAGCCGATTGCAC
>Ga0157363_1003341_pt1 | contig 14490 bp, 11 predicted proteins | sample AttsexASBM1_FD_111477 | JGI IMG/M metagenome (GOLD analysis project Ga0157363, IMG submission 111477) | Fungus gardens microbial communities from leaf cutter ant in Ribeirão Preto, State of São Paulo, Brazil - Atta sexdens ASBM1 | ecosystem: Host-associated > Fungi > Mycelium > Unclassified ...
TCGACGCGGGATTCGTACGCTACCCGAAAGATGGGAGAAAGTGGTGGCCAGCGATGGACAATACTTTGAATCATAAATGTATAACCAGTTTTTTACAATAAAGCCTCGAATTTCGGAAAAAAAACGGCGGAAGCAAAGTTGTACACCTAATACTATTTATCAAAATTTATTATCCAGATAGTAAACCGTCACCTTTGTTGCCTTATTTTTAAACGTGATTTAAAATAATTTATACTTTTTTCGTTATCATTTTGAAAATATGAAACATCCTTAATTCTCTGCTTCTACATTTAATCGATTATAACATCTATTCAATTATATTAAATTATTTTTTACCGTATAGTTTTAAGAGGAAAAACATTCATATTGTAAATAGCCCTTACACACAGACAAGTTACGTATCACTGATACATCATTACATATTATTACATCAATATCTCACGCACGTATAGGTACACGTAAATTTTCATATATAATAATAATAATAACGTTCTAATTGGATGTCTAAGTTCAATTTTATCCACGTTGCTTCGTGCAAACTGCTAGTCTGTGGACTACTCTTTTATAATATAAATATAGATTATACAGTTTTTATATGAAGCATATTGTTACGATGTAACAGCTCTAGAGCATTATATTGTGTGTGTGTGCGTGGATTAAGAAATAATAAAAAAATATCAATTACGAAACTTCTAATCGTTCCCAAAATTAAGACTTTACTTCACAGAAACGCGTATTCTTTGGTAATCCGGAAAAAGGATTTCGAATGAATAACAGAGAAAAAAATAATTGTTATACAAAAATTACATATATTTCGGTAATACAAATGACTTTAGGATTCACTTCCTTCTTAAAGGACCTATCCTCCCCATGTTGAGTGCAAAACATCTTTCTAAATTATGAACGCGTCATCATGTTTATTGATACTCTACAAAATTCGTTGAATAATTTGTTGAAATTATTTATTTTATTCTTTTTTATTTTATCATATTCTAACTTAGCTACTTTTTTCTTATATTATTTTAATTTTGAAAGCAAAATATTTATGTCTTTAAGATAGAAAATTTGTATTGTAAAGCAAAAAATAAGTGTTTTAAAGGAGAGAATATGTGTTTTAAAAGGATCCTAAAGCAAAGCTCGAACCACGACGAACCACTAGTAATCGCGCCACACATCTTTTTATATTGCCACAGTAATATCTCACGCAACCTATGATATACGCAGTCCTACGTACATGTCAATTTTTGTATAAGAAATTCGTTGCGATAAAGCGTCTAAGTCTAATTTTAAGAAGTCGATGATGTTGGTTTGTAAACTACTACTGTCTAGAAACTATTATTTCATATGTATAGGTTGCGAAACTTTCATATCAAGCAAATGTTGTCACGACTTGACAGTCATATTTCATTACGAAATGGTAAAAAATATATCAATTTTGAAATTTTTGATTGTTTCACAGATTCACGGCACAGATTCCACTTTCCAGACACGTATTATTGTGCTTACGTGGTAAATCAAGAAGGTTTAAGATCCTCTTAAAGCAGAGAATTTATCTGCTTTACTCCATTTGGAAAAGAAACAAAAAATTAAACATACGTTTATATTATCAATTATAGTTAATAAAAATTTCTTAAGGACAAGCAACTAAAAAGCCTGTAGAAGGACACTTAGGATCATGATTTTGACAATATCTATCATGATTACTGAAAAGTCGCTCGTTATCTTACAGGAAGAGAGCCCATAACGCCACCTCTAAAATTTGTCTAAACTCAAGAAAATCTATACTTTAGGGACAAATACATTCAATTCGAGTGATTCTACCTTAAACGGAGCAATGGAGTTAACACATTTGTTCAGAAATCAATATTTTTATTGTCGTATTGGAAAATAATTTGAATTATTTTGGAATGACAGAGTTTTCTCAATTCTTTATGCATTTGATGCCGGCGCTTTTAAGTTAAACTATATGCCAATAAATCATGCCAGAAAGGATCAATATTTGCCTTTGTGTATAAATTGTTAGCAAATGAGTGTGCGTGCGTGCGTGCGTGCGTGCGTGCGTGCGTGCACGCGCGCGTGCGTGCTTGAAACTACGAAAATAATATTTGTGTACATATTTTGCAATATATATTTCTTTAAAAAAAAATCACATACTTATCTAAAAGCTCATTTATTTATGGATATTTATCATAGCATAATGTCATTTTGAAGTTACAGTTTTCAAATCTCGAATTATCGAATCTTTTCTCTTTTGTGAATTTTTGGAGCAATGTATTTATTTTCATCATTATTTTCTCATTATTATGGCCTGCGGGCATTGAAACGATCACGAGAAGAACGCTACGCTTTGTTTTCATTAAATAGGTCGTACGCTAACCAATTACCATCACACTTCATCGAGCACTCGAGCACTTGACTAACTTGCGTGCGCCCCGTAATCGTGCACAAATGTCCGAGCTCTACTTCTAAGATGATGATGCTAATGAAATAAAACAAATATCGAATATAACTATCTCAAATGGAACCGAGATATCCAACTTGTTGAATTATCTCCGAGCATTAGCAAAGAAATGATCATTGGATTTTAACACTTCTGGAATCTTAAGTGATTATTGTTGACTTACCAGAACATCCGCGAGAGATTTCAATAATCTTTACCGTATACCTTAGTGTAAAATCCGTAATACATCTACAAAAAGTGCACGCACTTGTCTCTCTGTTCCTTATTAAACTGAGAACAGGAATATCTTCAATCTTGTCAACACTTTTCGGTACAGAGAAATACAATTGATAAAATAACTGCTAGAAAAACACTCATGGAAGATTTTGTTCCCAATCATCTTGATTTGAATCATATCACGAGAGAAGATTTCATATGATTACTAAGGATATGGCTAAAGCTCTATTTACGGAAGATAAAGATTGGCAATACTTGTGGCAGATCGAACATACATGTACATAGAAAAAAGTACTATTAAAAGTAAAACTATTCTTTTCAAAGGTATCCTTTTTCTATGCACAAAGGCAGGCTTCTGGTCAAGCTTATGATAGTTAATTCTATTGAACTATTTTGGATGTCTTTGGTCCCTATTTTGATGACGGGAAAAATAATGATGCTAATATATATGTTGAACATCTGATGACAGAGAGAAGTTATTCTACTTTTAGAAGAGTTATGGCCGTTTAGAAGATGATTATGATCGTAGACCGAGGATGCCGTGATTCAATAACAACTTTAAAAGTACATATAGATAGTACATATAGATAGTACATCGAAAAAGCCTCATTTTTTTTAAGCAGAAAGGCAATATGATGCTATAAATGCGAATGAATCTAGACTTGTGACCAAAATCCATTGGACTCTCGAATCCGTAAATGGTTTAATTAAAACATAGAAAATGTTGGTCAATGTTTTTTCTCAAATATCATATATCGGAGACTACGTATGAATTATATCTGCAATGTGTAATGCTTATCGACAACCTCGAGTTCAAGTAACATCATCGAATGATGAAATAATTGCTCAAAGAATGCTCGTTTTATCTAAAAAAATCCAACGATTTCCAAAAGATTTTAGAGGATAAAAGGTGGTTCACAAAGATCACAATTTAAGAAAAAATACAGGCAACATCTATTATAGATATTCCACGTTTAACACTCCAAGATCTTTACAGAATAACGATTGGAATTTATCAGATAAAGTAAGCGGTTATGCACGAAAATGGCGCAAGATGGTGTTACGTGCTTTACGTGCACAAACAGAAAGCAGACATTTTAAAGTTGAAGTTGCAATTTCGACATATTTCATCCAAGCAATACCAACTTTGGATTCGGTGATGAGAAAGATGGCTTTGATCCTATCAAAGATTGTCATTGTCAATGCAAAACGGGAGCACGAACTGTAGGATAATGTGCGCACATTGCATATGTTCTATGGTACCTAGAATACTATAGATATATGGAAAATACATCTCAATATCATAGTGATGCTTATCCAGAATATGAAATGGATGCAGCTTTTTGATTCAGAACAGATGAATCGGAAGATTAGGAATAAAACATAAAAATACATTTAACATTTAAAATATCTATTTCCGAATTAGTATGTCTCCGTCCCTTCGTTTAAGCTACAAACATTCGAAATGAATCTAATTGACCTTAAAATATAGATTTTCGTGAATTTGGATAAAATTTAGAGGTGGCCGAAATCGGCCCTTATGAGCTCTCCTCTATTTTATAAAAAATATGTAGGCACAATGACTTATGTCATTATTCTATTCATAAAAGTATTAGGATATTACGATTAGCAGAAAAATTAATAGTTTATGAGATATTTAATGTATCATGTCAATTATATGTGCCGGAGAAATGTACCCATAATATCTCGTAAATTATTGGTCTTTCATATTTCTAACTTAATACTTTTACATGCAGAAATGGTTCTAGAGAAATCATACTACATAAAATGTCATATAATACCATTTTGAAAAATGCAAATACCATAACGTCTTTTTCATTACGTCTCTATCTACAATAAAAAAAAATGACGTTAAGCTTCTATCGAAACAGTTGCACTTTTATAGAAAACATTTTTTTTATACTTTTTGAAATATGTCGATGTGAAAGTTAGATTGAGACATTCTCTATACATATATACATATGCATGTATGTGTGTACACAGTAATTAAATAATTATTACATTATAATTCATATATTGATTGTGATCTTTAAATCCTGTTATCCGCTGTTGCACAAAGATGGATCTGTTTTGTCTTCTGTAATCTGTTTTATCTTCTGCAATATTACTTTCGAACAGATCAGAATATAATATTCGTAAACGTTCATTGATTCGATGAAATCTGGAGCTTATGCATCTGAATTGAAAAAGAATTAGTTAAATCTTTTATTATAATACATACATTATGTATAAGCATATTAACACTAACTGCGTTAATAAATAATTAGAAGTAGGACTAATAAATTAGAATTTTATTATTATTTGTTATGTTTCAATATAATATTTTTACGTATATATATATATGAGAGAAGAACAGAATTTTAAAATGAGTTTTATCCAAAATTTATAATTTAATTTTAGTCGTTTTTTTGAACTATAATTTTTAGATAACGAAAAAGAAAGCCACCAGAAAACAACATGCCTTACAGAAAATAACAATTTGTTAATCAGTAAGTTAAGAAATATTAAACAAAATTACTAAACAATTGTAAGCTAAAAGCATTAAATAAATGCATTTTATTAAGGGGGTTTTTACGTTTTAGGGGTAAAAAATATCGATTATTTTTACTTTTAAAAACTTGTAGTCTTAGAATATCTTATAAAAATGTTTTTTTGGAAGAAACGAAAATTGTCCAAGACATATGAGATAAAATGATATAGTGTGTGGAACCTCTTGATCGATTCAAATAGCGCGCACCAACCAATACAACTGGCGCTATTATTTATGTTCAACCTTTTAAAACTATTCTAGAACGTTTCTATCTAACAGAGAAGAGTTTCGTTCCCTTTTGAGTATTTTTTGTTTCTAACGGAAAACGGAGTGATACTTATACTAAAATATTTCAAAACTTTATTCGCTTTTCTCCCAAACCTGTGTTTTCGAATACAGCATCACTGCTGCAACCGCGACTTCGAGATCATAAGATTCTCAATAATATAGGACATTTCTTTGTTAAACACGAATGTGCTATTTTATTATAAAACACAAAAGGAACATACGGCTCGAATTGTAGTAACAACGGTAGTAAAAGTTAAAGTTATAAAGACGAGAACGGTAAGCGAAAGTCTCGTCCTATTTTGTTTCTTTTCGTCCATATGCGGCCATTCCGGCAACTTCTTCCAACTCGGTGCTCGGCCGGTAACACGCGTCGTACCCTCTATGGTGTTGAGACTCACTTCCAACATCTTTCATCTTAGAAAAAATGAAGACAAAAATGAAATGTTAAACATTTTGTATCTGAAGCGGTCTGTTTCTTGATAATACGACCACTTCAGGTCTTCTCATTTCTTTCAACGGTTTCGGTTCCTCTTTTGAGATAGCTACGGATTCCTCAAGGGTGGTAGCTGCAGGTCCCTTAGTTCAGTAGTCTCTGACGTCGTAATAGTAGACTCGAAAAAATTGTCAGCTTTAGGACTGGAGTGTCCTACTTCTAAGGGAATTAGTCTTTAGACGGGACAAATCAGATCGCTTTTACTCGTTTTCAGTTTTATCACTCGCACGTAACCATCTTTTCCAGGGTAAACTTCTCTAATGACGGCGAGCGGCCAGTCCAATCGTTTTTGTAAATTGTTTTCGATAAGCACGACGTCTCCGACAACTATAGACATGGAACTATTTCTGGGTTTAGTTCGTCTAGATAATTGATTCAAGTACTATATATGGAAATGTTTTCTAAACTACTTTTCTTTCAATCTTTGATAGCGTATCTTTTTTTGTAAAGTGGGACTGGTAAACTTGATCTAAGTCTGGAACGCCATTTTTTTGAATGACATTAATGAACATCGTTGAAGAGATAGCTGTGATCTTAGTATTTTTCTCTATTAAGTAAGAGGTCTTGAATTCATAATAGCTTCGTAGTTGCATAAAACAGTGTTAATTTCTTCGTTCAGCTCAACGAAGTTCTTTTTAATGTCCTCGTCAGTAGATCTTTAAGGAGACGGATAAGTCGCTCCCACTATCCTCTCCACCATGCAGCTAAAGGTAGATTAAAATGACATGTTATCTCATTGAGAACACAATATTGAGAAATTTTCCGCCAATTAATGTTCTGCAGTAGGTTTTTAGCCCCTACAAAATTTTTCCCATTATCGTTATACACTACAAATCTTCCTCGACGTGCAATGAATCTTCTGAAGGCCTCCAGGAATTTCTCCATTGATAGGGATGTAACCAAGTAAACTGCACAAGTAAGCAAACAAAGCTTTTTGTCCACCACTCAAAAAAAATGATACAGCGTAATTGATACCTGTCATTTCAAACGTTGCTGCATCTCTCTGTTTTCAGGTAACAATCCTCGATTCCTATGCCTAATTCAACTCATATGAAGATTGCTGCCGGGCGTCTTTACTGACATCGACAAAAACATCAAAGGACAATGAATCAGAATCTCTTTCTTCTTCAAAAATCCATCATGGAAATTTTAATACACATAGAAGACCTAATTATTGAACACATTCAAGAAATTTGCTTAACGTCGTAATCTATTTCTGTGTCCCAATCCACACTTTTAATTCATAGATCTTAAAATAATAATTTTGATTTTAACAGAGTATGGGACAGACGAATCCGAGAGGGTCGTAAACTTTCTGTAATTGCGATCCTCTTCGTCATCTTCTTCGTGATCGTCGGTGCAAGAAATTCCAGTAATATTAGAACATCTCTTTTGGTGTCCCATAAAAATCTAAGCACTATCGACTGACTCTCATTAATGTAAATTCTCGCTAGTGTAGTTCTCTCTAATCTCTTAAATCAAATTTGGCCTGGATTAAAAGGGAATAGGCTTCTCTTCTGAAAATTTCAAAATCAGAATAAGAATCGACACTAGTGATGCAGTCATCGACATAAAAGGATTTTGTCAATTTCTCATAAACTAATTTCTTATATAGTAGAGTTTAAGATTCTGCTAATATACAATTCAATCGTCGCTCCTAAAAGGAATGGACTGCTTGTCAACCCAAAGACAACTCAACAATGTCGTTAAATCTCTATTTCTCCGTTAACGTTTCACCACAGGAATCTCAAAACATTTCAATCCGACAGGGAGACGCTAATTTGTAAGAATGCTTTTGCGTTACCCCTATCTTTCTTTCTCGAAATTGATATAGCAATGCTGGAATGAGCTCTATGAAATTAAGTCCAATCTCTAAGCATTGGTTAAGCGAAGGCGATTCCTTGCTGATGCATCGAAAAAGTCGTATCTTCGTAGTTTCTTCTTTCTTGCTTGTGTGGAAGATAGAACTTTCGACTTCAAGTGCAGGTATTCTTTCAATAATCTTCAAGCTTCAAGCCAACTCAAGATAGGAATAATCATTAAGTAAATCTTCTTGTCGCAATCGGTATTTTTGTAACGACGATTTTAGTTTTTTTTTGGCTATGTCTCGGTTATCTTGTAAAGATGGATGATTCTCTTTTCATGACAGAAGAACTTCGTATCGATATCTTTGTCTTGGATTCTCGTTGTCTCTTGAAATGAGATCTTTATTTCAGCTTGTAATATTCTTTTGTAATAAGATCCGTAATATCCAAAAACATCGAGTCTTCATAAGTCTGATATGTTATCTTCTTGAGTGAACATTGATATAATCCTCAGCATAGTATCGCTACTATTATCATCTACATCTCTACTTAAGATCGTCCCATCCAAGCTTAGTTTCTAAAGCCGTTACTCCTTGATTTATCTGCAGAACTTTATTAGTGAATATCTTGCTAGCAACATTAGCTTCAATCAATAAAGAAATGGACTCTTGATGTTCATCGGTGTCAAACGTATATATTCTTTTTCTCCACTCATGGACCATCGATCTTACAGGGACGCCTTAACAGATAATATCTTGTTGCAAAGCTACGAAGTCACATTTATTTGTTTCAACTAAGTTGCTGATGTAGATCCGACAAATTTTGTGTCTCCGAGGACTGGTTTTAGTTCCTCCAAACGATAAGTGCACCATCGTTTGTTCGCCCTCAGTCTCGTATCCAAGCTCTCTGGCTACCTTTTTCAAAACATAAAATCTATGTGATCACTATCTATGATGGCGTAACTATTCACCAAGTCTTTTGGATTCATCTCGTCCAATTTTGATTTTAGTGTAGGCATGAACATTTTTGCACTCGAAGAGACATTCGCGAGACAATTGTTTCTTTAGTTTCTGAAAAACTTCATTAGGCTTCTTCTGGTTTGCTTTGACTCGTCCTTGCTTTACAGGTTTCTATACATCAATAAATAATGTCCTTTGCTGTATCAAGGACATTTTGCTTTGTTACGGCAAGTACTCTTTTGTAGCTGTATCCTAATTTCAGACAGTTAAAACAGCCCTGCTTGTCTTTTATAGCTTGAAATCTCTTCTCCAAGTCCATATTTCTGGTCGTTTCACAAATTGTCACGACTGGCTCCACAGAATATACATCGCTGCAGCTTTGTTTCTTTCATTGATAGTGACGCCAGACACTGTCACTATCTCTGGATGTCGTTCACCTTTCGATTTCCTTTTATTTTTGTCCTTTATCGGAAATCATTAATCTCGAAGCATGTCTTTGCCATTTGAATACGTTTCTTACTCTCGACCTCTCTTCCTAGAAAAATCATTAAACTCGTGAGACGATCTTTTGCAACATATGTTGCAACATTTACAACAGACGCGTCAGAATGAGGAGTTAACTTGTTAGGCCCTTGTTCGTTGCCATATATACGTAAGGTCTCTTCAGGCAGTGAGGACTCTACCAAAGGAAACAACATTGCTGCGCATATTTCTGTCATCACACTAAAATCTCAAGTGCTCGTATATGCATCCCTAATTTATCATAAATAATTGAGAGAAACATTTTTGTTCTTATAATACTTAAGACTAACTTTAAAAGTTTGCGTATAATATTTCATAAATCTTTTTTGCCGAATCGAGACTCAAGACTGTATGGCTTTCTCATAATTACCGACCGTTAGTGGAAAATTATTCACTACTTCAAACATGCGCAAGTTTTTTATCATAGATTGCACTGGATATTGGAATTTATCTTCCCTCGACAACGCTGCGTCTTCATGAATTTTCTTAAAAGTACTCCAAAACGGAGGTCAATTTTTGATATCACCGTCAAACTTTCTTAATTCGATTTTCAGCAATTTTAATGAGCATGTTGTCGTAATAGTTCGTTGCAGCGGGATCGCCCAGATAACATCTTTTAGATATCTTATGCAACATAAATGTTATCTGGGCGGTATCAGCGCTTCGAATTCATTCTTCCGCTCTGATAGACAGATTAATCTTTGTCTGATGGTATTTCGTAGCATACTCATCTGCGTGCTGTGCCTCTTTTCCGATGGCTTCTTCAGACTCTTCAGCTTCGATCACGATTTGCAGCTTCTGATTTAGTTCATTAAACTCGTTCATTAAACGTTTTGTTTTGTAGCAATGCGAAACTTGTAACGAGATTATATCCGGCGATTCCTTCGATTGCTCAGCCCTAAAGGAAGTGTACACTCTTGTAAAGACGGATCGTATTATTTTTAACGTTAACTTTACTTAATGTCTACGAATTTTCTTACAATCTCTGCTTGCTGACAACGAAATCATAACCTGTCACAGTCAGATGTTGCAGCGGCGATTTCGAGATCGTAAGGTTCTCAATAATATAAGACTTCTTTGTAGACACTTCTTTGTATTATACAAACACGCTACTTTATTATAAAACACAAAAGGTATATATGATTCGGATTGTCCATAGTAAAACGGTAATAATACGATAGTAAAAATTAGAATTATAAAGGCGGGAACAGTAAGCGGAAGCCGTCCGAGCTAGTTTCTTTTCGTTCGTACACGGCTATTACGACACCTTCCAACTCGCTGCTCGGCCGGTAGCACGCGTATTATCCTTTACAGTATTGAGAGCGCACTTCCAAACATGATATCAAAAAAAGTGAAAGTGTCCGACTGATATCCGGAAAATCCGTTATCCAGTCGGATAATTGGATAATTATCAAAAAGAATTGACGACGGATATCTGATATTTTGGATCCCTTGATATATTGTTGTCCGAAAAGTTCGTGCCGATTTTGAAGGAAAATTGAAACGCAGAAGATTTAAATTTTAGTATACATTTATTAAATTATATAGGTGCCATTCTGTTCTATAACCTTTCTCCAGGCAACTTAAAAATTCCTTCCAGAATCTCTCAGGTTTTTCAGAGAAAAACTTTTCTAAGTGATTTTTTATCTCGACCAAAGAGTTGAAGCTTTTTTCATTAAGGGAATTTTGTAATGATCGAAATAGGTGGAAATCAGAGGGCGCGAGGTCTGGTGAATATGATGGATGGGGTAGAACATCTCAACCAAGCTCCAACAACTTTTGTCGAGTTATCAAAGATACATGGGGCTGCGCATTGTTCTGATGAAACACGACGTCCTTCCGATTCATTATTTAGACATTTTTGTTCAATTGCTGTCTTCAATTCGTCTAATTGGGAATAATACTTCTCTGAATTTATCGTCTTGTTGTTTGGTAAAAGCTCATAATATAGGATCCCTTTCCAATACCACTAGACACAGAGCATGATCTTTTTTGGATGAAGACCGACTATTGGGGTGGCTAAAGGTGATTCATTCCGCTTTCCCCAAGATCTTTTTCGCTCAACATTGTAAATGATCCATTTTTCATCCCCCGTTACTACTTGCTTCAAAAATGGTGTCTCCTCGTTGCGTTTATAGAGTGAGTCGCAAATGGAAATGCGATCCATCAGATTTTTCTCCATTAAATCATGGGGAACCCATACATTAAAACGGTTTATGTAGCCAAGCACAAAATGTTCGTGGATGGTGGATTTTGACATATTTAACATTTCTGCTAATTTACGTGTCGTATAGCGTGAGTTATCCTCGATCAGTGTTTTAATCTAATCTTCATCTGTGGTGGAGTGCTTACCCGGGCATTCTTGATCTTCAAGATTGAAATCACCAGCTTTAAACCTAGCAAACCACTTCCATACAGTTTTTTCAGCTACAGCACTACCTTCGCTATAAACAGCGTATATTCTTTGCCACTTGTGGCATTTTTGCTTTTCCAAAAAAGAAAAGCATTAAATAAAAGAAAAGCATTAAGTAAAAGAAAAGCATTAAATACCTAAAATACATTTTGTTTTCTTCCACATTCAAAGGCGTATAAAACTGACAAAATTAACGTATCGCAACCAAATTTTTTTTCAAGTATGCCTGAAGTACTTTTTTACGATATGTACGCATGTCATTGTTTTCAATCATTCTGATATATTCAGACCTGTCCTTACGCCATCTACCAAAAATCGACACGAACTTTCCGGACAACCCAATATTACGCGGAGCATCCCTAAATAATAATATAAATAAATTAACTTTGGTAATATCCAAACTTACAGTACACGTCCGCTCACTGATACGTTTACATTAACTTTCATTTTTACACGAAAAGTGTAAATTTCCAATTCCAATCACTTTTTGCATAAACTTTATATATCTAATATTTTGTTAACCAACACCGCGCAAAAATTACTGAAAATCTATAGCAGTGAATTCCGAACATCACATCACATCACTTATCATCATTTGTCACTTATTATCATTTGTCATATTCCAATTTGAAACTGTGAAGTTACATCGCTCATGTTCATTCCTTCATAGACGTTAATGCATCAAAGGCGAATCGCAGAAACATCTGCGAAGAGCGTAAAAATTTCACAGCAAAAACCAATTTAATACATTGCGCCTACGGGGCCGTCCAAATATTTGCATGCATATTGCGAGATGAAGATGAAACTTTTATACTTTTTTTATTACTTTTTTTTGACTTTATATATCAAGATCAAGTTCATTGGAGATGGAAATTTTGATTGTATGTTTATTCAATTACATTACTCAACATTTTCTTCCTTCACAGCTTCTTTTCTAAAGATGCTTATCTCTTATAAATATGTAACAATGAAAAGTAGCGATTAATTATTTTTATTTTAAATAATTGCTATTTAGTATATTTTTTAAAACTCAATATAAGTATTGTATATACATGTTTTGTACAAACAATACAGAAAACATATATTATCAAGTCATTGATGGACATGACTTCTATTTTTTATATGTTACCAAAACGTTTTTATGTATTTCACATTGTAAACATTTTCATGCATAATAAAAATAGCTTACAAAGTAAATGTATACACAGATATAATACTAACCCAAAGATAGCTGCCGAAATCAGAACACTTAAGATAATGATGTTTGATGGATAATTTATCAGAAACGCAATTTGCGTTGTATGTATAATAACAAAAAAAGTTAAATTTATATCATTATTCAAAATTAAAATAGAAACAATAAAAGCTGCTAACTGATAAAAAACGTATACAATAAATCCGATTATTATTCGAATTATCCAATTTCGTGACCTTTGGTATTCCTTTGGCGCTCCGAGAGCTTCTAACGTATCGTCTATTATAGCAAATTCGTATAAGCACATTTTCAATTTCTTTAAAAAATCATATTGATCACTTATGCAATACAGAAAAAAGTTATTATAATTTTATATTTGAATAAAAATTATAATTGCAATGTGTACAGAAAATGTGAAAGATAGATAGTTATATTATAATAATATATAATGTAAGCATTAAAGTGGATCTGTCCAAAAAATTTTTTTTTTAATTTAATTTAGTTTACTCTGTGAAAAAGATTACGTATTGGGAGTACAAATTAGTTCGGTCCGTTTCCCTAAAGATGGCTCCAGCTGTTGTGAATAGTTCATAGTGACAGCTGATTTTGGTGGTTTCGGAGAGATTAAACATCTGCTAATAATATTCAGTTTATATCGCTTTGAGTTTCATACAAAAACCTTAATTTTTACTGTGCTTGAAATGTCGAAATTTTGTGTTAAACAAGCAGCATTTGCGGGAGATTTTGATTTTCTGCTTTAATTGGAAGAAAAGTGCGGCTGAAGCTCATCGAATGCTTGTCGAAGTTTATGATGACACTGCTCCAACTGATAAATCATATAGGGAATGATTTCGACGTTTCAAGAATGGAGATTTCAGCGTTGAACACAAGCCTCACTCTGGACAGCCAAAAAAATTCGAAGAATTAGAGGCATTACTCAAAGAAGATCAGAGTCAAACGCAAGAGGAGCTTGCAGAATTATTGGAGGTAGCTCAACAAGCCGTTTCTGTACGATTGAGAGCCATGGGAATGATTCAAAAACAAAGAAATTGGGTGCCTTATGAATTGAAATCGAGAGACGTTGAAAGACGATTTTTCCCTTGCGAACAGCTGATTCAAAGACAACAGAGAAAAGATTTTTTGCATCGGATTGTGACTGGAGATGAGAAGTGGATATTCTGCGACAAGCCCAAGAAGAAAAATTATTATGCTAAGCCCGGTCAATTGTTGCCAATTCGACCTCAACATCAACATCACGAACATTCATGATTCGAAGATCATCTTCTGTATCCGGTGGGACTAATAAGGTCTTGTTTACTATGAGCTGCTGAAACCTGGCGATTCCATTACGGACAATCGGTATGGGCTACAATTAATTTGTTTGAGCCGTGCATTGCGAGAAAAACGGCCGGAATACGAGCAAAGACATGATAAAATTCTTTTTCTTCATGACAACGCTCGGCCTCATGCCGCTAAAGTCGTAAAAAAATATTTGGAAACGCTCAAATGGGATGTTTTACCGCACCCGCCGTATTCCGGACATTGCTCCTTCTGATTATTGGTTGTTCCGAAGGATGCAGCAAGTCA